>Ga0207645_10000003_pt1 | contig 273622 bp, 279 predicted proteins | sample KBSM53metaG_FD_184331 | JGI IMG/M metagenome (GOLD analysis project Ga0207645, IMG submission 184331) | Miscanthus rhizosphere microbial communities from Kellogg Biological Station, Michigan, USA - KBS M5-3 metaG (SPAdes) (version 2) | ecosystem: Host-associated > Plants > Roots > Rhizosphere...
ATACTGTTTTCACCCATCAAAATATCAGAGTACGTTCCATGTTCAGCAAAATATGCTTTTTCGGCTGCATAGATAGAATTTAAATTCATGTATGCTTCAGCTCGCTTTGCTTTAGCCAAAAAACGATTAAAATTAGGAACGGCAATCATAGCTAAAAATGCCATAATTGCCACAACCACCATTAATTCAATTAAACTAAATCCATTCTTTTTCATTTCATACTCCTTGATAAAAATAATTCTATGGCAACTCTACCACAAATTACATCACACTTGATACAATCTTTCATGGAACTAAAAAAGGGGGGAAGATCATGCAAAAAACAATTTTGTGTTTTGCATCTATAACAATTTTTTGCTCTAACCATGCCATGGATAAAAAGTCTTTATGGGTACAAACAACTGATAAAAAAAAATGGTTAGTTGATGCTGGTACTATTGCTTCATCAAACCTTTTAATTTTCTTGCAAGAAAAATATAAAGGTTCCCACATCAACCCATTAATTATTCCACTCAATAGCGAGTTACTTAAACTCTACTGGTGTTATAACGCAGTTCCTGCACAAAAACTGCATGATGTATTGCCATCAGATAAATATTTTCAACTGATCGGCGCGGCGGAAAAACTCAAAGCTCTTAAGACGTATCTCCACCTTGTTACAGAAATACTACCTCGAGAAGACGAAAATAAAATATCTTACAATACTCTTCATGGTCACATAACTCAAAAATGGATTGGACATTTACTTATAGGTTCTGCTATTAAGAACAAACACGATAGTTATACATTTCCTGTAAAAAAGCTCCACAACATCAGAACTCAATGTCTGAATATTATAAATAGGAATGGTACTTATGTAATACACAATTTTTGTAATGAATCAGAAAAACCCGAAATAAAGTTATATAACATAGAAACAAAAGAAAATGAATGCTTACATCAATCTAAAGAAGAACAACAAGTCTATTTAAGCCCTGATAATAAGTACATACTTATAGTTGATCAATATCAAGGAATATACCTCTATGATATACCAACAAAACAAAAAAATTTTTTATATGAACCATATAATCAAGAAACTGATATTAGTATCAGCAACGATAGCAAACATATTTTAATGAGACAATTGTTGCCATTCAAGGATTACAGAATAAAATATAAATTATGGCACGTAAATGATGATATGATTCCACAAGAAGTAAACTCCGACAATAATTGTTTATCTGCATCAAAATTAGCTATTTTTCATCCTGATAACAAGCATATTTTTCACTTGAAAGAAGGCAAAATTTATCTATACGATATAGTCAAAAAAACAGACAAAGAGCTAAATCCGCACAATATCCGAAACCCTATAAAAAAAAATTATATTTTTCATGACTATTTAGCTCTAAGTCTGGATAAAAAACACATTGTATCTAAAATAAAAAATCCACGCAATACATCACTATCAGATCATTTTAATTATGTAGTTTTAGATATACAAAATACCGAAAACATACCATGTACACTACTGCCACCATCCTATAAAGATTACTTATCTCCTCTGTGCATACCACATCAAGATCTTATTGCATATTGTTCAGAAAATAAAACACTACTCCAATTATTAAATAAAAAACAGCGTCTCATTGCATCTTATGCAAGAAAAGAGAATTGGATTTCAGCATTGGCATCAGATAAAAATGGTGACTATCTTGCATGCGGTTATCTTGACGGACTTATTGTTCTTTGGAACGTATCAGATCCGCAAAATAGAATTAGTAACAAAAAATTAGTTAGTTTGAATGTGCCGATAAGACATATCACCTTTACTGATAATCAACTATTATTTGCTCATTCAAAGTCACTGCTCTTAACGCCAACAAAAAACCCCGGACAGGCCATTTTGTGGGATGCGCAAGGGAATCATATTATCGATTTTGGCAACTCGATCTACGATGCTCATATCAATCAAAATGGAACCTGTATCACCGTGATAAAAACTGATATGCAATCGAGAAATAGTGTAAAAAATCTTACCCTTACGTGTTATAATCTTAATCCACAGCTACCCGGACTTACCCTCAAACAAGCGTATAATTTGTGGCAAGAAAGTAGAAAATAAAGCACCATATTTTAAAAAAAATTTGCTATAATGTGCCCAATATTAAAAAAGGAATAGCAAATGAAAAATCTATGTATACTTTTTGTCGTGATTATGGGAGCGATTCCCCTTACCGGAATGCAAAAGAAAGATGTATGGGTCAAAACCACGGATAATGTAGTATCTTGCATTCCCTCCAATATCGCCCAATCCTCAAATTTATTGAAATTTTTGAATACGAAACATAATGGCTCTGAGTCTGAACCTCTGATTATTCCATCCTCACAACCTCTGAGTGCTGACTTGTTGCATGTGTATTGTATTAACCATGGCACCAAAACAAAAAATCTAAAACTTCTACCGGATGATTATTACCAGTTGATTGATGCTGCAGAAAAACTCAAAGATCCAAAAAGGTATATCAGCCTAATAAGAAAAATTTTACCCAAAGAAGATGAAAAATCAGAAAATACTCGTAATCTTTCTTCTCACATAACACAAAAATGGATGGGGATTTTAATCAAAACAGATGCTATTAAAAAAAATCATACCCATCACACCTGTGTAACCGCATGGGATCCGTTTCATACTGATGACCCAGAGCTCATTATGAGTAATAATGGTAATTATTTCATACACAATATAAGATATGGATTTAGGAATCCAGAATTTAAATTATACAATACTCGCAACAATAAACTTGAATATGAATTCTCGAGCGAATATAGAAAACCTGCCTATTTTAGTCCCGCTAATAACTATGTTATCACTCGTGAACACAAAGGAACATACTTATACGATATAAAAACTCAAAAAAACCATCTTTTATTGGATCGAAACAAAACATCTCTTGATATGACCATGAGCGATGATGGTAAATATATTTTAAATGAAGAAAGACATCCCCTTGCACAAAGTACAGCCATGTATACACTATGGAAATTGGATGAATCAAATACTCCCCAAAAAATAACCTTAAAGAATGACTTACTCGGTTCTTATTCTGTCCTTTTTCATCCCGATAATGAACATATTCTTCATAATCACGCTAATCTTCATTTTTATGAAATTACCACACAAGCAAACCTCAATCTTACTCCAAAACTAAAGACTAATCAAAAAATGTTTCTGGCGCACCATCTGACATTCTCTCCTGATAAAACCCATATCCTATGTGATGCCTGGATAGATGACTCAAAAGATTGCCAACAGAGGCATGCTCTATTAAATATACAAAACCTAGAACAGGTGATTGTAAAAGAAATACCAGCTGCATCTCCTTATCCAACAACCGATCCTGCCCCTTTGTGCACTGCCCGCACTCATTTGATCACGCATATATGTAATGAGGGTAAAACTTTACAATTACTTGATGAAAATATGCACTTGATTGCATCGCATACCACACAAGAAAATAGTTATATTTCAGCTCTGGCAATAGATCATACGGGTGATTATCTTGCATCAGGATATTCTGATGGCACTATTATTTTATGGGATATCTCTCATCCACACAAAAGAATTCATGGCAAAAAATTAGTTGGCTCACAGGGAATTATAAAAAAACTCACTTTTACCGAGAATCACTTATTATTATCTCAGTCAAAATTTGGCGAGTTTTGGAATACGAACAATCCTTGCCCAACTCCTGGTACCGCAATTTTATGGGATACGCAAGGAAACCAAATTATTAATTTTGGTGATTCAGTTCTTACGAGCAAAATAAGTAAAAATGGTAAAACAGTTGCCGTTATTGATGCAAATTTAGATTGGCAAGAGCACGCTCTCATCCCTAATTGGAAAATATTTTTAACACTTACCTGTTACAACTTAGATGTACCTATTAAAACCTATACACTCAAGCAAGGATATACATTGTTCGAGAAATACAATATTCAAAAAAGTTCTACATCATAAACCTAATTTCTCGCGGGCAAATGCTCCTTCTCGAACAATCTTAGGCTTATTTCCGGTACAATCAATAATCGTAGACGCTAGTGTTGATCCCGACTCATCATCATTCAATACAACACAAGACACAGATTCCAAAATACTTGCATCTACCCCCTCAAGGTTGGCGGGAACGGGTTTGCCTTTAAGATTAGCACTGGTTGAATATAAAGCATCAAAACGATGGAGCAATCGGAGCAATCCTTCATGATCTGGAACTCGAACAGCAATGTTGCCCTCGGGAGACTTAACACCTTCTGGGACTTCTGGCTTTGCCTTTAAAATTAAGGTAGCTGGACCTGGCCAACAAATATCTAAAAGTTTTTCAAACTGAAAAACTTCAGCCGCGCCTTTTTCGACTAAATTAAGGGCTTTTTCTTTATTTTCAACCAATAGCAAATAAGGCTGCTTTGAGCGGTTTTTAATGGCATCAAGCTGCGCATATCCCTCCTGAGATATGTCGGCCAAGAGGCCAAATACAGTATCTCCAGCAGCTAAAACAACCTTGCCCTTTTGGAGCATGTCAGCAACCTGTATAATTGTTTCTGGATTACCCCACAATAATGGTTTCATGTAAAGCCTTTTTCTTTTGTAAATAATGGCCTAGTGGCTTAATTAAAATTTCTTGTTTGACATTTTTGCTTTATGCTATATGATATTAATCATGCTAGGGTTTTTGCCTAACTGTGCTAATTTTCACTAAATTCAGTAAAAATAACCCATAATTGGCATATAATCCTGTAAAAACTTAATATAACAAAGTAATCATAAAAATCATTAGATATCTGGAGAAAATCGATGAAAAATGTCACCAACCAAAAGCCTACTACCACAACAAAGGCTACCGGCAAACAACGCAGCTATAATGAAGTTATCGACTTTTTGGAAGCTCGCTGGACAGCAAATCGTGCAGATACTACTCTTTCTGGCATCAAACAATTAGATAAAGCTCTCGGTTCTCTTTCTCAAAAAGTTCCTACTATTGTTATTGCTGGTACAAATGGAAAAAGCTTAACAGCTCATTTTACTACTCGTTTATTGCGTGAAGAAGGTTTAACTGTTGGTACATTTTATGCGCCACATATTTTAACATACAATGAACGCTTTTCTCTGAATAATGAAACTATTTCTAACAAAGTATTTACCGATATTGGTAATGAAGTTATCACTGCAACAGAAGATTTGAACTTATCACTTAATTCATTTGAATTATTAACTATGATGGCACTTGTTTACTTTAAACAAAGTAATGTTGATGTTGCTATTATGGAAGTTAATGAAAATGGTCCAGCTGATGCAACCAACATTTGCTCATCTAAAATTGTTGCGGTAACGAGAATTATTGATCCTCAAGCTTCTCCAAATGCAAAAAGCACCGATGAAGCATTAATTCAAGAAATTTTAAGTATCGTTAAACCTGGTGCAATCGTTGTTTCTGCTGATCAAAGCAAACTCAACCTTCAAACAATGCAAGATATCGTTGTAGCAAAAAATGCTGAGTGGGCAATGCCTATTCGTAAACTTGCTCCTCTTGCATACCCATTTGAACAATTACATGGCAGATGCGCAGCACTTGCTGAACGTATTACTTCTATTTATATCAACACATTTGCAAACAAAGATGCTGTTCTTGTTGCTAACAGTCTTTTGACTAAGAAAAAAGGCCAACGCGGCAGACCAACTCTTGAAGTAAAACGTCAAACAGAACTTAATCCAAAACGCACTATTGAACAATTCTGGAAAGAAACATTAAGCACGCTTCCTGGTCATTTCCAATTGCTTGATAAAGAAAAACCAACAATTCTTCTTGACCCTGCATCTAACCTTGATGCATTCAAAAACTTGCTCCTTGGAACAAGACTTCTTCACTACAAACGTCCACTTAAAGGACTCACTATTATTCTTGGTTGCAACAACGAAGAATTAGATATTCACGAACTGATTAAGTTGCTTCGTTATTTCTTCAAAAAAACATCTGGTCAAGTTATTGTTTGTCCGGTAGATCCAGTTCCTGGACACAAAGGACACAAAGCTTGGGATATTGAAAAAGTAACTAACGATATTAAAAGCTTAAAAATAAAAGCTAAAGCAACTGCTGATTTTTCTGAAGCTCTTGAAGCTGCACAAAAGACAGTTGATGAACGCCATGGTGTTATCGTTATCACCGGTTCAACATCAATTGTTTCTGAATACTGGAAACATAAAGGTTTGAAAAAATTGTCGAATTAAGTTGTCGCGCATGATAATTTCAATCCTTCTCGGCTTATCACTCGGAACATTTTATGGGCTCTTCTTTGTTCTTCAACAAAGGAGAGCCTTATCTTTAGATCGCACCTCATTTGCTCAGCATATGATGAAATCTGTCTTCCTTTCCCTGATACGCTTTACTCTTTTTGCATTAGGACTTGTATATATATTGCACTCATCATCAATCAATCTTATACTAGTAGTAACATCATTTTTGATTCCATTATGTATGGGACTAAAAATGGGAATTCATATAAAAAACATTTAATAAGGTTGCGCACTATGAGCGGTGCTGAATTGGTAGAAACACCACAATGGTCATTTGCTTCATTATTTGGATATGAAGAACATCCACTATTTATCGCAAATAGTGAAGTTATCATTCATACATGGATTATTATGGCCATTTTAGCGCTGTTTCTTGCATGCGTTAATTTTATTCTGCATCACACAAAACTTGGACGATTTATTTTGATTCAAGTTGTTTCTTTTTTTATTGATCTTACCAAACAATCACTTGGTGCATTTGTATATGGCCATTGCGTTTTTGCTGCTGCGCTGTTTATTTTTATTGGCTTATGTAATATTGCACCACTTATTCCATGGCTTGAAGAACCAACGCGTGATTTAAATACCGCCCTTGCCTTGGGAATTATTTCTTTTATCTATGTGCAATCCGTTGCAATACAATCACGTGGAATTATTCCCTATTTTAAAGATTTTTTTCAGCCAATTTTTGTTATGCTTCCGCTGAATGTTATCGGAAAATTATCATCAATTGTCTCCATCTCATTCCGTTTGTTTGGAAATATATTTGGTGGCGCAATTATCACCAAGCTTTATTTTAGCGCAATTAGTGGATCAATTATTCTTGAATCTCTTGGTCTTTTAACCGGTACTAACTTTTTAATTACCGCGTTTTTTACGCTCTTTGAAGGACTTTTGCAAGCATTTGTGTTTGCAATGCTCACGTTAACGTATCTTTCCATCAGCAACCAAGAAGGCGGCGGGCACTAATTATACCCCGCTTCGTTAAAACTTCACGGGGACCCCGCAAAAACAGCCTTTATTTACAACGACTTTTTTTACTTTAAAAAAAGTCTCAAAGGGTGTATCTTAAAATAAACAAAATAGATAAAAGGCCTTTGCAATGAATTTCTCATATGAATATTTCCATTACGGCGCAATTACCGCCTCAATCGCTATAAGTTCAATTTCGGTCGGCTTTGGTGAAGGTCTCATTAGCTGGAGCGCATTAAATGCTACAGATCGCCAACCAACCGCTAAAGATGATATCATGCGCGTCGCAATTATTGGTATGACGCTGGTAGAAACTGTTGCTATCTTGGGATTATTAATATCAATTCTTTTATTAATTTATACCAATATAGAATCAACTAATCAGTTTTCTTATTATTCTGAGCTTGGCATTATCATCGCGATGGGAATCACGGGCCTCACCATTGGTCTTGCATCAACATTCCCTGCACAAGCTGCATGCGATGCTGTTGCACGGCAACCATTTTTTTCGCATCGTATTTCATCTTTTATGCTTTTGGCTCAAGTTTTAATACAAACTCCCATGATTTCTGCATTTCTTGTTTCTCTTTTCATTCAAGGACAAGCAAGCTCCGCACTGAATATGAGCGATAGTTTACGTCTTATTGCAAGTGGATTATGTATCGGCCTTGGCAGTATTGGACCAGCAATTGGCCTCAGTTCCTTTGCAAAATCAGCAGTACTTGGTTTAGGAAAAAATACTAAAGCATATGATAAACTGCTTTCTTTTACATTTATCAGCCAAGCACTTATTGAAACACCCATTATTTTTTGTCTTATTATTGCAACCACACTTCTTTTTGTAGTTCCACGACCAGCAATTGATACTGGTCTTGATGGTATTATATTTCTATGTGCTGCATTTTGTACCGGCATTGGCACTCTTGGAGCAGGAATAAGTTCTGGAAGAACTGCCGCTGCTGCCTGTACTCAAATTGGCGAAAATCCAGCATTATATAACATTCTTTCTCGCACCAGCATACTGGCGCAAACATTGATAGAAACAATGGTGTTATATACCGTTATCTTATCACTGTTGATGATTTTGTTTAGGTAAAATAGAAAACAAAAAAGCGCTCATTTTTAGTGAGCGCTTTTTTTAAAATATATGGATATATTACAAGCTAATATCGTATACGTTAAATTTTTTCATGCCCATTTCTCGTTGGCTTTGAGCAAAAACTGGGTTGCCCATATTTTCTCGATCAAAAAGAATGGGTGCTATAGTGAACTTTCTAACCATTTCTTCATTCTTCATTCCTTCATTAGGATCAGCAAATTTTCTTTCCGATCTATTAAAAACTGTCTCTTCATTATCGTCTTTATGCTTGATAAGATGAGGATTATGTAGCGTATAAAAAGCCGCCATCCTCATGTCTGATGGATGTTTGGTTCCTACAAAAAATAATGCTATTCTCCCCTTATGATCCTGATGATCTAAGTTAGCTCCACCTCTTTTAAGCACAAGCGCAGTTTCTGGACTCGTAGTACCAAACAACGGAGTTTGCATATGGTTATCCAAAGCATTAGGATTACAACCCACTCGCAAAAGTCCTCTTACAAGTTCTGTCTGATTTAGATCTGCCGCCCAATGCAATGGTGTACTACCACCATCAACATGTGGATCCGATATGTTTAAATTAACACCGATTGTTTGTAATTGTGGAATAAGTTGAATTTTTTGTGATTCAGTAAATACATCGCTAGAAAAAATTGAACTCACCACAGAAGGAGTAACTGTGGGAACTTTTTCTAAATGCTTAACTGTTTTCTCAACATCTCCCTTTCTAATAGACGCGGATAATTTACATTGATGATAAGAATCACTAAATTTCGCAAATTTACGTGACTCTTTATAATCCACCATTAAACCTGCGCTACCCACTTCGGACTTATTGAATTTTTCGCCCGAGTCTGTAATGGAAAGAACTGGTTGTTGTGATTGAGGCACGTAAGTTTCCAAAGAAAACGCACATTGATCTTCGGTTGGTAAATTTCCATAGATTGGAAATGAACTGGGAATAGCTGCCTTTGCAACTGGCTCTACTTTATCCATACCCATCGTCCCAATCCTGGGCCGCTTAATCGGTCTTTCGATCTTATGATCAGCAATCCGCTTCATCGCTCCTATTTGACCAAAAACACCTACCAGAAGCACTACTGCGACCAATTTCTTATTAAAATCCCCCATTGCTATCTCCTTTATTAAGGTTACATATAGAACTAATCATATATCTAATAAGCTTATCATGTTTAAGAATAATTACAAATGGGGTGTTTTTTGAGCAAAAGAGCTCTTTAGCGGGCCTTATGATGACATTTCAAGAAATTGGTATTATGGTATGAAAAAAAGGAGATATCATGCGTATAAAGCATATCATTATTATGATTATTCTGATAAATATATTATTTTTAATGTATTGCATTATTCATAATCAAAAAAGGCATTCTACTATGCACAATCACATACTTTCAGCCATTGGCAATACTCCTCTTGTTCGCCTGCCCTTTGATACTCCAGCAACCCTTTACGCAAAGCTTGAATACCTCAATCCAGGCGGCAGCATAAAAGATCGTTCAGCACTTTATATGATAGAGCATGCAGAAAAATCAGGAGAGCTCAAACCTGGCGGAACCATTATCGATGCATCATCAGGCAATTATGGCATCTCGCTCGCTATGATTGGAGCTGCAAAAGAATATAAAGTTATCATCACCACCTCAGAAAAAATAAGTCAGGAAAAGCTGCAAACGATGCGTGCCTATGGTGCAGAGGTAATCATATGTCCAGTGGCGGCTAGTGATGATTTTAATAGCTATATTTCTTTAGCAAAGCGATTGCACGCATCTACTCCCAACTCTTTCTTTCCTAATCAATACTTTAATTCCGTCAATGCTCAGGCTCATCATGATCTAACAGGCGCAGAGATATGGGAGCAAACCAACGGTACTATTACCCACTTTTTTGCTGCCGCAGGAACTGGTGGGACGGTCGCTGGAGTGGGAAAATATTTAAAAGACAAAAATCCAAACATCAAAATAATCGCTCTTGATTCCAATAATTCTTTGTATTCAACCCGCGGCAATCCAAAGCCTTATAAAGTAGAAGGCATGGGAATCGATTTTTTTTCTGACATCATTAATTACGATAATAACGATATTATTGAAGAAATCATTCCCGTATCAGATGAAGATGCTTTTGATATGCTTAAAAACCTTGCTCGCAATTATGGATTTTTGGTTGGATTAACAAGTGGCGCTGTTGCATGGGGCGCACACCACTATCTGCCACAATTAAAAGATGGCGATGTAGCAGTCATGATTTTTGGCGATTCAGGGCGCGCGTATTTAACTAAAAACGTATATTAAGCCCCAATTTCGCAAAGCTACAATTGGGAACCCGGGTTAAGAAAAAGAAATTAAAATCTGGATGTTCGTATCCTTCGACAAGCTCAGGACGAACGGGTCAAAATGAAACATAAAATTTTTGTGGGCATATTCCTGACTTAATTTCAATAAGTTATCTTTGATCCGTTCGTCCTGAGTTTGTCGAAGGATACGAACACTTTTTAAAAAAGGAAATCATATGTGTTTTTCAGCAGGAGCAAGTTTCACTGCCGCTGCAGGTTTATCGGCCATAGGTCTTTTATCAATCAAGCAAGCTCATACCAAAAAAATTATACCCCTCGCACTCACGCCACTTTTTTGTGGTATTCAGCAAGCAAGTGAAGGTTTTGTATGGATAACACTGAACAATGGAGATACAACAAGCGCTCTTCATCTGGCCAGTATGTATACATTTCTTTTTTTTGCGGCAGCATTCTGGCCTACCTGGATTTCTGCTTCGCTTTATTGGGCAGAGGATGTGTATAAACGCAAACAATTATTATACAAGTTGATGTTCCTCGGCATTCTTACTTCTCTACTTTTTTTATGGTGCTGGGTTTTAAAAACAAATGGTGCTGTTGTTACTCAGCACCACATTGATTATCCTGTGGATAATTATCCTTTTGAAAGCGACAATCAAATATATCGCGCCATCGGATCACATATGCTCAGCTTTTTATATCTACTGGTGACTATTACGCCATTTTTTATTTCATCAATTCCATATATAAAACTGCTTGGTACTGCGTTAGGAATTGGTGCACTCGTTACTTATATTTTTTATCTGATAGCATTTCCATCGGTGTGGTGTTTTTTTGCGGCTGTGTGCAGTATTCTGATTTATTGGATTGTATGGAATTATGAAAGAAATAGATGATCAATTACCCGCCTTAATTCAATTTTTGCATTAATAAATATAGTTTTATTTTTTCACCATAAGGCTTCGACTGTAGCTCTTCATTATCGAATTTGTGCTGTTGAAAAATTTCTTCTTTTGCACCCTCTGAAGGTACAAGAGATACTGAAATTATAACTATATTATCTCGCTTATGTCCAATTTTAGCTAGCCAGGCATTAAATGCCTCAGGATTTTTTTCTAATGATTTCTGACATAATTTAGCATAATTAAAAGGACCATGAAAAAATTCTCCTGTTGTATCTTGAATATCTGCTGCCACAACTATATCAGGATAGTCCAAAGTATATTTATCTAAGTAAGCCAAATAACTCTCCGTAGATTCATGAATAGACAAAGAAAGACGTGCATTAGGAAATGTTTTTTTAAGAAATGTTATAAATTGTTTATATTGCTTTTCCCTAACCAAACAATTTGAAGTCAATTGACCCTTTAAAACTTCATCAGTTATATCTGGCTTGTCTTTATCTTTAATAATTTGAACATACTCGTTAAATGTATCGCCAAAAAAATCAAAACCCGGATGCTGAACGTCAATTTCTCTTTTCATCTTTAAATAATCAAGAGCCCCTACAAAAATACGATTTTGGTGATCTATAAGATTAATATTTATCTGTGCGTCAGGCTTTTGCGCTAATACTTTAGCCAAAACAATCATGTCTTGTAACCCACCACCAGATCCAAAACTGGTATAATTAACAGCTTGCTTCTTATTAATTTGATTGATTACCCCTATGACTACATGATCTTCAAATTTTTTTCTATAACCCGTCTTTAAACTCCTATCAAAGGGACAACGACCTCCTTCTTCACACTCTACTAATAAAGAAATAGGGTTTTTATTTATCATTTCTTGAAAACCAGGGCTGTCAGTATAATCTAGATATTCTTTTTGTGAATAACCCTTATGTTTTTTACTAAATTCATCACGGCTTTCAGCAAGTGATCGATGAGTCTTGGAGTATTCTAAAGGATCAGTAAGTAAAGAATCTATTGTTGAAGAAGGTTTGCCATAGCCATAGATCAAATTATAGAGGTAATTGCCTATGGCAGCAATTGTTCCTAAAAGTCCCGTAGCAACCAGATCTTCTCGGTCAATATTGCCTTTTCCAACTTTAACTGCAGCCAAACCCGCCCCTGCCACACCTCCGCCAACAAGAAGGGACTTACCAGCATTGGCAATATGGGGATGCCGAACGGCAAATTTTGGTTTATATGGAGTAGTTATTTGTGGTGGTAAATCCATAGCTTGAATAGTACATACAGCCATAATTACACACAATAGCGCACTATATTTTCTCAAAGCCATGACTACTTCCTTTTTAATTAATCCCAAACAATAGAACACATTGTCATTATATACAATCTGAATATAAGAGATCAATGCTTTTTGTGATTAAAAGCCTACCCCTAAATTAATTCCAAGCGCTCGTTCTGAACTTGTTGAAGAATATCTTCGAGCGCTCGAGGATATTCTTCAACAAGTTCAGAACGAGCGCAGGAAGATATTTTTGAGAAAAGTTTAATGAATTTCGCTGTATATAAAAAAACGTATCAACAATCTCACAATTTCCCATGAGGTAGTTGATACGTTTAAATTTGTTCTAATGGTTTGTCTATTTACACATTAATATCATCTAAAAACCACAGCGCCAAATGCTTACCTTGTTCCCACGTAAAGGGAACATCTTCTTCAATAATTGCCAATGGCCTTGGGAAATTAAACGGCGCCACTTCAAGATTAAGTTTTCGCCAATCACCAGCTTTATCAATATAGGTATTGCTGTTTACTGCATAATTAGTAGTAGCTAAAAGATATTTTGAGCCGCTGGCTTTGAAGTTTTTTAATACTTTGAAAATCTGTTCATCAGTTAAATGTGCAAGCATATCTCTGCATATGATAAGATCTACTTGTGGAATAACGTTATCAATAAGATTAAGATGTCTAAATTCTCTGTTAGCCCCAAAAAGCTTTTTATTTCTTTCAATCAAATCTTCAACAATATCTATGCCAATATAGGTGCATGCTCCGATATCTACGTGTCTCACCCAATTACAATCACCACACGGAGCATCTGCAATTGAAGTAATACCAAATCGCTTTAAAAGATCACTCAATTCCCGAATCATACGACGAGTCACTCGCAACTCAGATCCCGGGCCAGAAACAGATTCTTGTGATAACCAAGAATTGGTTTCATAAATAGTCGTAAACAAATCTTCAACCGGATCAGAACTTTTGACCTGTGATATCGTATCAGCTGTATTTAAACCAAGCAAAAATAGACATGCTGTTATCTTTTTAGCATTCATATACTCATACCCTTTTTATGAAATGTTTTTTAGGGTAATGTATATGAAATATATGTTAAAGGCAATGTATTTTTATTGCTCAATAAACTTATCCAATACCGTAATATCGATGGGTTCTTGGTGATTATCAGGAACCACAAATACTGATTCATAGCCAATTTTTTCCAATAACTTATTGATTTCTAAAATATGCGATCCTCCTGCCGCAACGAAAATAATGGGCATATCGCAACACATAATTGAATGCATTACATTACTATCAATCAAAGCACTATCAAATATGCATAAATTCTCTAGTTTCTTACGATATGTACTTGATCGTAATTGCGCACAATAATGAGCAACTGTTTTGTTGCGATCTGTGCCACCAATATCCATTTTAGAAAGATGAGTACGAACATGAGCTACTGCACGTTTATAGTAATCATTCAACTTTTTACCATCATTATATTTCTTAATCTTTTCCATCTCATCAATAATTTCTTTATACAAAGAAAACAGTGTGATGCCACAAGAAGAGCGAAACGAATGTGGATCAGCATGCGTATTACTCATTAAAGGCCCAATTCCAGCTACGCGGCAATAGCGATACTCAACATTATCAACAGCAATGCCAAGTGAACGTGCTTTATTTGCTAAATGGCTTAATACACCATCGACACAATTAATGCCAAAATTACAACAAATCATTCTGCCATCATTATTGACCGAGCTTAAATCTTCAACAATAAGTTTAACTTTATTTTTATTACATTTTTTTAATAACGATTCCAGATATGTCCGTTGGTCTTTATTTGCGATATGTTTTTTATCATGATAATCGGCCAAAAGAACAACGAATTGCGATAAACCATTCTTATTGATTATTTTTTTGATAGATAGGGAATAGAAATAGCCAAAACTATTATTGGCTACCATCAGAAGTATCACGATTACCACGTTTTTTATTATCTTCTGCATAATCCATCCCTTTGCCTTATCTCATTTTGCGCTCGCCCTGATCCTTCGACTAGGCTCACGAGTAAACACCCGCCTGCCCTCCGAAGCTTTAGCGAAGGACGGGTTGAAGGGTATCTTCGAGCGCTCTAAGAAACCCTTCAACAAGTTCAGGGCGAGCGCCAGGAGAAAATTTTACCAGGTAAGCAAAATGGTATTTGCTATCGCTAGCTTCATCACCCTAATCGTAGTATAAACTGCCTAAAAATAGCAACAATCTGGATAGTATTGCCTTTTATCCGCAACAAAAATTAGAATAAAGATAAAAGGGAGGATTAAGTATGGAAGGCACAGCACCGAACAGTACAACACAAAAACTCTTGTACGCTTTGGCAGGATTAGCAGGAATAAGCTTTGTCATACTTATCCATGAAGCTGGCCATTTTATGTTTGCATACCTGTTTAATGTATCAGCACCAGTATTTTCTATAGGATTTGGGCCAGCGCTTTGCCAAATCCCTTTTGGAGAAACAGTCTTTAGAATAGGAGTTCTTCCTATAGGAGGCTATGTTGAACTAGATTCAGAACTATTAACGCAAGCAAGTTATATAGCCAAAATGTTTATTATGTTGGGCGGCATACTATTCAATATCATATTTGCATACTCCATTCTCTTGTATTACACCATACGCAACAAACTTTCCCCTTCAGCTCAGCTTTCATCATCACAAGCAATGAAGCAGGCATTTATCACCATTTTCACTCAACAAAATGGCAATACCACTTTTGTAGGGCCCATTGGCATTATTCGTACGATAGGCCAAAGCATTGCTATCAATTCACAACTGTATTGGTTTGCGTTGGCAATCATCAGTTTTAATATTGCCTTTCTTAATATTATCCCTTTGCCTTTTTTTGACGGTGGAAAAGCATTGCTTTATACAATTGAAGCAGTATGTGATTGCACAGTTCCTGCCTCAATTGTATGGATTGTTTCCGTGACCAGTCTTGCAATATTTATGACATTTATTATGCAACTCACGATGAATGATATAAGACGACTAGTGAAACGCTAGAAGGTAAAAATTACATTAACAAAAACTACTTTTTACAAAATATAGCGCTGCTTTTACACAGCGCCATTATTAATCAGACATTCTCTATCGCTAAACCTACTGCCCCAACTGAGCTCGCAACGCCTTTTTATCAATTTTACCCGTAGCAGTTACGGGCAATTCTTTTACATCACAATAAAACTGACGTGGAATTTTATACGTCGCCAAATGTTGCGTACATAATTTGCGTAAAATTTTTTCCATGTTATCATCTGCCGCACGTAATTGTACAAATGCAACCGGAACTTCACCATCACTATCATGCACTCCAACAACCGCCGCACGAATCACATTCGGATGCAATAAAATTACGTTTTCTATCTCTTGCGGGTAAATATTAAAGCCTTTATGAATAATCAAATCTTTTTCTCGTCCAGTAATTACAATTCTTCCGCGCGAATCAAGATACGCCAAATCTCCGGTATTCAGCCAGCCATCAATAAGTATTTTATCCGTTGATTCTTTAGCATTGTAATACCCAAGCATCACGTTATCACCTTTTACCCACAGAATACCAATAGTACCCTGGGCCAAATCTTTACCCTCAGCATCACGAATTGCACATTCAATGCCAACGAGCGGGGCACCAACATTGCTTGCAGGAACCGTTTCGTCACCTAAATTTGCTGAAATAACGGGCGTTGTTTCTGTTAAGCCATAACCATTAACCAACTTTCTGCGATAAATCAATCCAAAAGCAGAACGGATTTTATCAGGCAACGCATCGCCGCCAGAAACAAAAAGACGCACCGAATCAAGCGGTGCTGTTTTCATTAAGCACAAAAGCCCATACAGCGCTGGAACACCCAAGAAAATAGTTGGCTTATGCTCCAAACCTTCTAAAATATATCGCCGATCAATCTTAGGAACTAAAATAATAGTAATGCCATAAAAAATGGCTGACCATACGCAGGTGTTTTGGGCAAAACTATGAAATAATGGCAATACCCCCAAAATACGTTCTTCTGCTGGTTTACCGAGCAGCGTTGCAATTTGCAACACATTTGTCATAATATTTTTTGAACTTAACATCACTCCCTTAGGCAACCCCGTTGTTCCAGAAGTATATAATAATGCAGCTAATTCCTCTGGTTCAAGATCAACAATGGTATCTTCTATTTCTGCATTTTCATCTGCATCATCCATATCTTTTTCTGTAACGATGGGCGGTACATTTTCAACAGATTTGGTAAATAATTCAACGCGATCGGAAGAAGTTAAAATAATGGCAGGCTTTGCATCAGCAATAATATGCGCAAGCTCTTTTTCTTTGAGAAAGGTATTGACGGGTGCAACAACAATGCCAGCTTGCCACAATGCAAAATAGGCTATATAAAATTCAGGAGAGTTCTCAAAACAAATAATTGCTTTATCTCGAGGTTTTAATCCATATTGTGCAACAATCTTTTTACTCAATGCACATGCAAGCGCGTATAATTTTTTGTAACTGATTGTGGTATTTTCATAAATAATGGCGATCGTATCGCCATGCATTTGTGTTGCTCTTTGCAGCAATCTTCCGGCAAACATAAGTTTGCCATTTTTCAATAATGATTCGTATAAATGTTCAAACCTGTATTCTTCTTGTTGATGAATTGATTGCTTTATTTCCATAATATTTAACCCCACTCTTTATCACTCTTTTATTTTTATCACTTGCACCGGACATTTTGCGGCAGCGTCTTTGATGCGCTCTGCAAACTCTTGAAAATCAACGCCTTCTTTAACCTGAGAAGTAATCATAACTTTAAAAACTTCAGGAACCAGAAACTCACATGAGCCGCAACTAATACACCCGGGTTCGATTTTTACTGTTTTCATACATAACCTAAAGACATGGAATAAATATTTGAGTATAATCAGCATATATTTTCTTTTTACTTTAGCCTATTTTACGCAAAAAGGTAATCCATGCCCCAACTAAAATCCGGTATTTTAATTGCCATTGAAGGAATTGATGGTTCCGGAAAATCAACCTTAGCCAAAAATATATCTTTATTGCTAGAGCAACAAGGATTCAATACGCTGCTCACCAAAGAACCTGGCGACTCAGAGCTTGGCAAAGAAATTCGCGAGCTTGTATGCGCCCAAAATGTTCCAATTTCTCCAATGGCTCAATATTTACTCTTTGCTGCCGATAGAGCACAGCATTTTACCGAGCTTATTATTCCCGCACTTGCCAAAAATGCGCTTATTATTTGTGATCGTTTGGCTGATTCATCTTTAGCATACCAAAGTTATGGTAATGGCGTTGATATGGAAATGGTAAAAAGTATTAATGCATGGTCTATGCAAAATATCATACCTGATCTTACCATTTTTGTTAGTGTTCCTGTTGAAACAGCACTTGAACGCTGTGGCAAACGCGGGTCACTTTCTGCTTATGAAAAAAAAGATTTTCTTCAGCGTGTGGCTGATGGATTTGAAGAAATTTATAAAAATCGAGATAATGTTATTATTGTAGATGGAACTGAGTCACCAGAAAATCTGAATCAAATAGTTATAAACAAAATGAAAGAATGGCTAAATCATAATAATTATCTTTAAACATCAAAAGTATGAAACCCAAATTCTTCATGAATAAGCTATTTTTTTCATTGTTTTTTTTCTTATTGCAAACACATCATACCAGCCTTTTTTCATCGCAAGATAAGACTGATATTTTCATAAGAACATTTCCTCGCTTAACATTCCCTGCGGCAAAAAAGCAGTTTGGCAAACTAACAGATGACCAACAAACAAGAGTATGGCGCAAACTCGATACAAATGAAAAAGATAAAGATAAAATCTTACCACTTGCACTTCGTATGGCTCATATAGAACCAACATTGCAATATGCAATATTAAGCGAAAATTTTACGATTTTAGAAAAAAAAAAATCAGATGAGACAATAGAAGATTATAATAAACGCATAAGTGTACCCCATAAAATATACACCGATTCTATTTATGATTTATTTAGATGGAAAGCGATTATTGATATAAGATATAGAAATCTAGAGATCAACCCGCGCGCAAATCTACCGATCTTCATGCCCATAACAAAGGGTTATATCAGAATCTCCAAATCAACATTATTTAATCTAACTATAGACCATCTAAAAACAATACCAAAAGCACAAGAAAGGTGTTTAACAAAAAAAGAAATTCAGCTTCTTGTCGAGCTGCCGGATAATATCCTAGAGGCATTAAAACCTTATTACAATTATGATGTCGGTCGTTATCACGGCTATGATGGTACCACTAAAATAAAATTCTTTTATTACAAAAATCCAACAATAACATCGACTCTCATGAAGGTATTAGATACAGCTATTTTTATATTACCACCTCTCTTATGCTATTGTTTTTATGTTCGCCCAGGCTGGAATGCTATCACTGGAACACAAGACCCTGTGGCTCTAGCACAGAATGCCACAAAAGAACTACATAACCAAACAATAGATCGCTTACAACGAGCTGGTACTAATGGGAGCGAACATCTTATTAGACAGCTTATTAAACCCGTTCCATTTAAAACATCTTGGTCAGATTGGCTTAAGATGTCTAAACAAATAATACCAATGGGCTCTATTAATGGATTTCTAATAGGTCATACTTTATTCAATACAGAAAGTCGTGATACATCGAGTAGCAAAGGAAATAAACCAGATAAATCAGCAAGGATATCTTACACAACAAGATCGTTATTCGACTTTATTAAAAACAAAAACAACATGAAATTTGACGCTATACTGGCAATATTTGCCTTATATTTTGTTGTTGGCTCATTTACAGCACTATTTACAACTAACTTTTTGTATGATAGTGATTTTTTTGCAGATTTGTTCACCTTACCTGAAGTTATTATAGGATGTATTGAGATCTCTGCTGCGATAGCGCTTCTCATTAATACCATACAAAACCTAAAGCCCACACCTTACTGGAAACCTATTGATTTTTCAAAAGAAAAATTCAAAAATAAATCAGTTAAAGAATGTATCAATTATTACTTGCATCATCCAACTATTATTATGAAAAAGAAATGAAAATGAATATCCATCAAAATTTACCTCCTGCCCAACTTTTTATTGGGCAACAAGCGCACACTCTTGCTGCAGCAGAACAACTATTACAAACTATTTTATGTGAAAAAAATAGCTGTAATACGTGTATCACCTGCATGCAGATCAGAGAAAAACAACATCATGCAATTATGTGGTTGCATCCAGAAAAGAATTATACCCTTGACCAGCTTGATGATCTTTTTACCACACTTACATTTCAACAAGAACCGAATAAACACTTTTTCTTTATTATCCAAAAAGCTGATTTTTTAACAGCAGCATGCTCTAATAAATTACTAAAGCCGATGGAAGAACCACCGGCTGGTTATCATTTTATTTTGCTCGCAGAGCATCCAGAACAGATATTATCAACTATTAAATCACGTTGTATTATATATACGCTCGATAGCTCAGCAACACCAGCAACATCTCATCCATTATTTGAAGTTTTTACAGGAAAGATCGTTGAAAGCAATGATTTTTCTAAAATTCTTGATGGAGCGAACATCAATGAACGAGAAAGCATAGAGCTTTTTGATCAGATTTTAGGCTATTGGCAAAAAGCATATAGCAACGGTCATGATCAAAAAGCTCTTTTAATCATTCAAAAATTACACTCGCTCCAATTGCAGCTGCCTATGCCAGGAAGTAGTCTAACGTTTTGGCGCAATGTGTATATGCAATTACTGAGCTAATGACACATCTTTATCACTATCGACCACTATCATTACCAGGAGTATACGAATTTTTTTTTTCAGACAATGCTCCAAACCCCAAATAATATGCCGAGGGAGAAAACTCAGGTTCTTTTGTTCTTGGAATAGGAATAGGTTGACTTTTAGAAAGATCTTGAATGATCGGTTCGGTTGTTTTTTGCATCGCAGCCCCATCAGATGCTGCTAATGATCTTGAAACAGAGATTCTTCTGTGCTGCTTTGAGTTCGATGGCGTTTCAGCACCATGCAACATCAATGGAAAAATAAATAATAAAGAAATCTTCATATATTTCTTCATCTGTTCCCTTTACGTATTACAATGAATATATTTTCGATTAAGAAATGTAAAGCATTCTCATTAAAAAGCAATAAAAACCTACGTGCAATAACAGATTCTTTAAGCCTTTTGCCATTTGTGTTATTATCTTTACATCAATCTATTTAACTAGAAAGTACATGGCTACCAATTTAAAAGAACTTTTGAACACACTCATCAATCCCAGCAATAACTGGAAAACCGATCTTTTATATCGGTGGAAAGATATTATTGGGCCACTCCATAGCAAAGTCCGTATCGAAAAAATCCACAATGATACTCTCGTTCTTGGGGTTTTCCATTCATGCTGGATGCAAGAACTTTATCTGCTTTCTCCGCTGCTTATTAAAACAATTAATGAAAAACTAGACCAGCCATACATCAAAGAGATACGCTTTAAACAAATAAGTTTGAAAAAAGATAAGATAAAAACTTCTATTACAAAGACAATACAAAAAAAAGAAGTTGTATTGAGCAAAGCAGATGAACGTACGCTCGCAAAAATAGATGATCCTCTGTTGCGTGAAGCCCTTAAAGCATTTCGAATACGCTGCTATCAGGAGTAGAAATGAAAAAAATAAGTTTTTTTTTATATTTTTTGTGTCTCAATGTACATATATTTGCCGATAATGCCACAGCATTGCATTGCAATTTTTGGGCTAATTACAAACATTTTTCCGGAAACCTTATTGATGCACAGAATTGGTATCAAAAACTCTTTTCTTCACACAATTCGATATATAGTTACAAAGGATATCTTTTTTTTCTTGCTGAGACCAAGCAATACAAAAAAATTATTGAATTAATGCCCACCATCAATAAAAAATTTTCACAAGACCCGGATGTGCAGCTTATTTTTGTCACCGCTCTCAATGAAACAAAACAAACAAAAAAAGCAGATAGTCTTATTATTTCTTTAAGCCAATCATTCAAAACACACGCAGAAATCGCACTCCTTGCATCCCAAGCTTATTTACGCCAAAGAGAACCAGAAAACGCTCTTTTAGCTATCAATGGCTATCTCAATAATACACCACGCCGTCCTAATAATTTTGTTTTTTATTTTTTACAATCACACGTTCATCTACAGCTGAATCAACTTCAACCAGCACTGGATAGCATCCAAAAATGTTTAGAATTACATCCTCACTTTGACAAAGGTTGGTTACTTTCTGCTTCTTTATACGAAAAGCAAGGAAAAATACAGCAAGCGCTGAATGGCTATGCAACGTTTTTAGAACTCTCGGGTGGCAACAGTCAAATAGAACAACATATTTTAGGGCTTATGTCTCTCCGCAAAACTATGGAACAACAAAAATCGCATCTACTCTCTCGCACCATAAGCATCGATAATGCATTAATTTTATTCAGACAACAGCGCTATCCTCAAGCTCTTGCCCACACTAATAAATGTATCGAAGCTGCACCAGATAATGATCAATATAAACTGTTTAAAATAGATATTTTATGTGCAATGAAAAACTTTAATCAAGCAGCTTCTGCGCTCACTTCATGGATAGTAGAACAACCTGAAAATGATGTGTGGCCAAAAGCATTGTGTTTGCTATTGCATAATGGCATGGCTTACGCGGATATTATTACAACATTTACGGCAATTCTTGATAAGCAACCAAACAACGTATGGTGTAATCTGTATTGTGCTGATATGTGTATGAGAAACGCGCACAATAGTCTTGCTATTACTTGTCTTACTCGCGCATTACCCATTATAAAAGATAGCGCATTACAAGGAAAAATAGCCTATCAGTTAGCTTTGCTACACTATGAAAATAATAATCACGAACTCATGCACTCTTATCTTGAAAAAGCTTATGCTCTCAATCCAGAATGCCCTCATACACACAATTCTCTTGCATATTATTGGGCAACAAAAGGAAAAGATTTAGTTAAGGCCCATGATTTTATTGAAAAAGCTTTGCAATCCGATAGCTCTAATCCCTATTTTTTAGACACACAGGCGCTTATCTTATACAAGGAAAAAAAATATCCACAAGCACAAGAAATTCTTGAAAAGCTGACTATTCACAACAATAGCACTATGCTCCTGCATTTAGCTAAAGTTCATTACTCCTTGAACAATAAAGAAATTGCTGATACTTTTACCAAAAAAGCTGAAGCTGTGGTAAAAAACAATCACGAGAAAAAGGCTTTAAAAAAGATGCAATTATTGCTTGCACAAAAATAAAAGGAGCTACGTTCAATGAAACACAGTGTTATAGCATTCACACTTATCATTTTTTCCACACAACACACACTTTTTCCAATGGATCCCACGCCCGCATATAAAACAGTTCAAGCAATAAATACTGGTTTATCAGAAGATCAAATAGTTACTAGAATTAGTGAAGCAATTAATGAAAAATATTCTTATAATTTTTTCGTGGATTCATTTGTCATCCTATCATCGGAAAAAATGCTTGAGATAATACAAATAACCCAAGCACATTATCCCCATATAACTGAGAGTGCAATTAAAAAATTAAAAGATAACAATACTCTTTTTAGACAATCGATTGCGTATTTTATTCATAAAGCATCAGAAAATTTAGAAAAAATCACCGCAAATAATATAAAAACCATTGAAAATCCAAACAACCACCAACCAACTGATGAACTGAATAAACTTCCATTACCCATTAGACTATACGTGATGAATGAGGCTCTTGTAGAAAGACTATTTAATTACGATATTGTACTAAAGGGCCAACACCAAAATAATATTACCGCGTTTGATATATGTGAATTTACTGATCAAGCCATAACCAGCAGCTTTAATAAAAATGGCCTTCGTGTTGGCAAATGGGATAGTCAGATTATTTTGTGGAATCTCAAAACCGGCAACCCTATTGAAACCCTTGGCGAAACTGATCCTGTTTGTATAGTAGCATTTAGCCCTAATGGCTCTCAGATCGCAGGGTCACTGTATACTGAAAATGCAATAAAAGTATGGTGCACACAAACAAAACAATTGCTTCGTAAACTATCTTCTTCCCATGCAATAAACAGTCTTGCTTTCTCATATCCAACAAGCTCCATGCTAACTGCCGTTTATTATAATATCAATCGCCCATTGGAAACCCACATAACCCAATGGTTACTTACCTCTGAAAATGAGGCAGGAGAATTGATCAATAATTGCAAAGTTTATGGTGGATGTGGACAAAACAGCTCTTTTAATGGAAACAAATATTGCGCGAGTCACCCATGCGTATACCTAGCAACACCAAAAACAGAACTTCACATAACCAAAAAATCCTGTGCTCCATTATATCTTTGTATGCAAGCAATACAGAAATCAGGAGATAGATCTCATATAAGCAAATTGATTGAATCATCAGCATCATTCCATTCATTAACTGACCTAGAAATACAAAAAGTACGTTTTGAAATAAATAGAAAATGAAACAAAAAACTATAGCTTTCGTTGCAGGAAAATCAGGCGGTCATATTATCCCTTGCCTGACGATTGCAGAAAATAAATGCGCTCGTGAGAACGAGCGCTTCAATATTTTATTCTTTTCTTCTAATACCGATTTAGATAAAAAAATACTTGCCAATAATCCTCTGGTATCTCATCATATCATGCTGCCACTCAGTACGCGTGCTGGCGGATTATTGAAAACATTGTGGCATGCCCTTTATTCTTTTATCCACAGCTTTTTTTATCTATGCAAGCATAGACCAACACAAATCATCACCACCGGTGGCATTGTTGCAATTCCAACGTGTATTGCAGGATTTATTTTACGCATTCCTATTACGCTCTATTCTCTGGATGCAGTACCCGGTAAAGCAATACGATTTTTAACACCTTTGGCAACATCAATCATTACATGCTTTGAAGTCTCGCAACGGTATTTCCCTGCACGTAAGTGTGCAGTAAAACCTTATCCGGTAAAATACCAGAATATGCTGCGTTTACCTGATAAGCAAACAGCTTTAAAAAGTTTAAGTTTATCATCAGAAAAAAAAACAATTGTTGTGCTAGGAGGATCACAAGGGTCGTTATTTTTAAACAGCTGCATGAAACAATTAATTGAAAATTCCTATTTTAATCCGGAAAACATCCAAATTATTCATCAGACCGGTTCATTGGATGCAACCAATTGGAAAGATTTTTATATAAAAAAAAATATCACCGCATATGTTTTTAGTTATATGCCAAACCTCGAAAATATCTATGCTGCAGCCGATCTTATTATATGCCGCGCAGGGGCTGGAACGCTCTTTGAAATACAATTCTTTAATAAACCCTGTATTATCATCCCATTAGAAACCAACACCACAACTCATCAAGTTGATAATGCTTTAGCAATGACCAATCAATATCCAGATATGTTTTTTTCAATTTTTCAGGGCGAAATCAAAAAAAACAATAATGTTTTACTTCAACAAATTAATGCTTTATTATCTATAACAAAAGATAAATCATTAGATAAGGAACTTCTCAGATGAAAAAAAACATTATACTCTGTACCTTTTTACTTGTATGCAATACAGCTCTATCTATGGATCGCTTTATAGAGAAAGGCCAAGTAACATTAGGCACAAAAACCTTCCCCCTTTGTATTTCCCAAGATCCAACATATTGCTTGAACTCAGCACAACACGCCCAGCGGGACGGTGAACGATACATACCAAAATCCAGCGCTATCTATATTTTGCCTCAAAAACAACAATGTATCTTATCTACCACTGATTTTGGTACAGATCATATCACTACTGCTATGCTAGCATTGCACAACGATGGGACATGGTATGCTGCTATGCAATCTTACAGAAATAATCTATACACAGAACATATAGAAGAATTGGTGGAGAGGCTACTTTATGTAAACACTCCACCCAAACCCGTACAATTAATTCGATTTATTACTGTATCCAAAATAACACGCCAAAACACTGCCTACTCTCAGGTATTAAGTAAAGATGTGATAGATATAGTAAATAGAATTCAGAAACCCTTGCAAGTCTTGTCTTTTGATTATAATGAAAAAAAAGCCGTTCCTTTTTCAAAAGAAACGCCAAAAGACGTTGAAATTTATTTGAATCCAGACGGAACAGGCTTTCTTTACTTGAATACTACACAAGAATATATACCATTACCGTAATAGCATTTTTCACACCAAAATTGAAATCGCTCCTGGTTTGCCTAATGTTGAAGGCAGACCAGTGCGTTCATCAATAACTATTTTTGTAAGTGATGGATCATAGGAAAACTTTTCTCCATTTTGTTCCACCGCACGATTAAAGGCAAGCCAAATAGGAAGAGCGGTACGAATAGGATACACATTATCACCCATCGAGCGATTATCATCGAATCCCACATATACAGCCACTGTTAAATCTGGTGTTGAACCAGCATACAAGCATGTGCGAGAATCATTGGTGGTACCCGTTTTGCTCATTACCTCAGATTTAAGCCAATTACCAGCTCCATACATTCTTTTGACGCGTTCTGGCCCCAAACATAATACAGCTTTTACTTGCCCTACAATACGGCTATTAAGCACCCTTTCACTTTCAGGCGCTGCTTTATATACACGAGCCCCCCAACGATCTTTTATTGATGATAATACATGCGGCTCTACATACACACCATCGTTGGCAAAAACATTAAACATGCCAGCAACTTCACATAAAGTTGTATCGATACAGCCAAGTCCCAATGAAGGATACGAATGAAAATTCGATTTAATACGACATTTTTTTGCAAGCGCAATCACATGCTGAGCACCAATCTTAAGTAATGTTTTAATGCTCACGATATTATTTGAGTGCGATAATGCATATGCAAGCGTAATTTGGCCATTGAATTTTTTGTTATAATTTTGCGGGGACCAAATCGTATTGTTTTGAATCCATTCGGTTCGTTCATCAATTTCAGTATCGGCAAAGGTCATCCCTTCTTCTATTGCACAGGCATAAATTAATGGTTTAAATGTTGACCCTATTTGTCTACGGGCTTGTGTTACTCTATTGAATTTTGAAATGGTAAAATCAAATCCACCAACTAAAGCTTTTATTTCTCCTGTTTTCCTATCAATGACAATCATACCGCCATCAATATCTTTACCAAACTCGGCACGGAGTTTGGTCATTTCTGCGGTAAACACTGCTTGTGCTACTTCCTGCATTTTCTTATTAATGGTTGTTTGGACGTTTAATGCACTCGAATATAATGCAGATTTTCCTACAATACCTTCCAGTTGAGCCCGCAGCATTTCCTTGACATGTGGCGCAAATGTATCAGTATGCTTATCTTTTATTTCAACAGGCTGAGCAAGCAATTCTTCATATTCGCATTCATTAATAAAACCTAAATATTTCATTTTTCCTATGATAACATCTCGGCGTTTTTGAGCAGAAAGCGGATACACTAACGGGCAATACCGGGCAGGAGAACGAATAATCCCTGCAAGCGTTGCCGCTTCAGCTATAGAAATTTCATGCGCATGCTTGCCCCAAAATCGTTGACTTGCAGCTTCAATGCCATAAATCCCACAGCCAAAGCACACATGATTGAGATACGTGTACAAAATTTGTTCTTTGGTTAATTGAAGTTCCACCAGCAATGCATATAATTGTTCTTTTATTTTTCTCGTGAATGTTTTTTGTGAATCAAAAAAGAGTAGCTTAACCAACTGCTGCGTAATAGTACTTGCACCTTGCGCTTTGCGTCTATGATAAATATTCACGATAATTGAGCGAATAATCCCCTTCCAGGAGATACCATGATGATTAAAAAAATCCCAATCTTCGGCCGCAATAAATGCATTAATTACATGCTGAGGCAAACGTGTGCCATCAACTGGATCACGTCTATCTAACTGAAATTTACCCCATTCATTGCCTTCATCATCAAGAAGCACTGATGCATTGCCGGTATTATATTGAGCAAGAATAGAAAAATCGATAGTATGATTATGTATCATAAAAAAAAGAGCACCGCTTAAAAAAGCAGTGATCAGAAAAATAGTTATAAAAATGAATGGTAATATGCGTAAAGCTATCATATTATTTTTGCGACCTTCTGATCAATTTTTGATATATAATTTTATCGCAAAACTATGATAACACATTTACTTAAAAACAAAAAAAGAGCGTATAAATACCGCTCTTTTTTTGTTTTTATAATACATTTATTTAGCAGGAATCCATTCTGTTTGGCGACGAACATTAGGATTTGTAAATCCTAAATCCTTAATAGCTTTTCCAGCAGTCGTTTTAACACATGCCGCCAACGTTCCAAGAAGTTTTATAGCTTTTGCTTCAGAATCAGAAGAAGCTTGAATCCAATCTAAACCCTTTTGAACAAGTTTTGCCTCTTCCAACGCCTTTGCTAAATCAGCTTGAAACATTAAACGACTGGCTTCATTTAATCCATTATTATTGCGTTGTGCAGTATATGCTTTTTTAATGCTATCAATGAGATTATCATTAGCCCGTTTGATATCGTTAAAACGATCTAATAAGTATTTTCTATTTGCTTGACTATTCAACCCAACAAAAATTTTAACCTCAAACATTGCTAATTCCCAGTCTGCCAAATTTTGATCATTAAGAGGTTTGGCATACATATTTGCATTATCCAAAGCACGGTTATGGCTTCCTATAACACCTCGTAACACTTCTTGATCGGTTAATCCATACGCCTGCTGAGATAATACACATAAAAAACTAAGAGCTAATACTTTCTTCATACAAAACCCCTTCTTTTATTATTAAACACTATCTACTCAATAATTATATATTATTTCAAATTGAAAAATAAACAATTTATTGCAAAGATACTGTTATAAAGATAAAAAAAGAATATAATGATTAAAAACAACTATTTTAGTCTTAAAAAACTATGTCAAACGAAAAAAAACCACTTACCTTAGCCTCGGCGATCATAGAAACCCCTTTGGGTCCTATAATGGCCATTGCCGATAATAATAAACTATATCTTTTAGATTTCATTGATCGAAAAAAATATGACGCCAAAATAGCACGACTGCAAACTAAGACAAATGCTATAATAGCTCCAGGAAGAAATAGCATCATTGCTTTGATTACTCAAGAACTAACTGCTTATTTTGCTGGAACATTACAGCATTTTACCACTCCCATGTATCCATTAGGCTCTGAATTTCAAAACAATGTCTGGAAAACGCTTACAACAATACCGTATGGAACAACTATAACTTATGCTCAGAAAGCTGCTATGATTGGCAATAAAAACGCTTGCCGAGCTGTTGCAAACGCAAATAGTCATAATACCTTGGTAATTATTATTCCTTGCCATCGTATTGTTAGCAGCAATGGAAAATTGTGTGGTTATGCAAGCGGCATCGATCGCAAACAATGGCTGATAGACCATGAGAAAAATAGTAAACGTGCCCTTGAATAGCTGAAAAAGCAACCGTTCAGTGTAAATTAAGAAGAGCTTTATTTGCCGTAACTGCAACAAATTGCGCTAATGTTTGTACGGATTTGATAGCTTGAGTTTCCATTGTATAATTACTTGCAACCCAATATAAACCGTTTTGAATACGTCTCATTTTTTTAGCAATCGCCCTGAATTTATCACCAAATTGCCTGCAAGTATCCAGATTTAGCCTCGCTTGAGCATTTCCAGCGTAGATACTTTTAATACCATTGATAAGGTCTTGATTTGCCGTATGTATTTCAGCAAAACAGCTCAAAAGATATTTTTTTTCTTTTTTGCTATTATTTTCTACAAATTGTTTTACATTGAGAATCGCATCTTGCCATCCGCATAATCTTTTGGAATCAAGAGGATTTTCATACATATCTTTACAATCTAACAGTCCTGTATGACTACATACTATTTCACGCAAAATTTTTTGATTACATAATTCATGTGAGTACAGTATTATTCCATAAAAAACACTCAAGAATAATAACCGCTTTTTCATACTCATTTTTTACCCTTATAGCCAACACAAACAATTTAGCAATATTTTGAATATATAATAAATAAAAGCGATAAGTAAATAATCATAAAAAAAGCTTTTAAAAATGCATAACAACCCGTGAAATAAAGCTGGTACCTTGAGTGCGATTACGCACGGCACCTTCAAGATATAAATAGCTAAAAAATACAATATCCGGAGAAATGAAATAGGCTATACCTGGCCCAGCACCAACAACACGTTCTTTGCTATCAGGTACCATTACACCTTTCAAGCGATTATTATGCAATTGACCCAATACATAGCCAACCGCACCAAAATGCAGATGTGGGTATAATTCATATGCCAAGCTAAAGTTCAAAACCATTACATCACCAGCACGAAAATCAATTTTTTCATTTTGGGCATTCCAGTCGTAATACAATCGCCAAGACAAGCTCCATTGATGTGAAAGAAAAAGCGTAGCAGACCAATTGGGACCACAATAAAAAAAAGTATTACTGGGATTAATTTGTTTTTCAGGCAATTTGTTTTTCCCCAAAGGAATAGAAAATCCAAATTCAAGGCGGTGAATAAATAATGGTCTACCTTTATGCATAATAGCCGGCCATTGGTTGTAAATACCACAGCCAAGATTACCAAAACCACTGCCACTGCTCTGGATACCTAATGCATTATCATTCACTTTTGAATAAATAACCGTTGGAATACTCAGTAAAAAGCCAGGCATACCACCTTTTAAAGCAAACACGTGTTTGCATTGATATACCATCTGGGTAACGGTGGAAAGAGATCTAAAACGAGGAGAGGAAAGCCCTAAAAGAGGCTTTCCTTCTCCATTCAAAAATCGCTGTGTAGTATAATACTGCAGATATTGTTGCCAATAGATACCTGGATTTGGTCGAACTGGACCACCATCAAGAATATTGGTAAATCCTAAATTAAGTCCAGGCAATCCATAGCCAAATATGCATGATGAAAATAGAAAAACAACGAAAAACGCACAATATTTTTTATACATCATTTATACAAAGGAATTATAAAAAGGCTTGCTGTGCATTGCGAGTTTTTGGTTTCTTTTTATCCAGTTCTTGATCATCCAGCATTTCTTCTTCTAATGAATCATCGTCATCATCACTATCGTCACTATCATCGCCATCAAAAACAAAAATGTTTTCATCAATCTGGTGTTGCTGCTCATCATTGTTACTATTTCTACGCATCCAAGGTAGATTGTTCAGAATTTCATACTGATCCATCATTTCTTGAACCATTGGATTTTGGGACATAAGATAACCACCCAAGGCAGCCAAAACCATCATTGTTTGCATAGGACATTCTTTAAGACTTACTGCAAGAATTGCCATAGGCAGTAGATTAGTCAACTTGCCAATTACGGGAATATTGTTCACATTTTCAATAGACTGTCCTAATCCAGAAATACGGGAACATAATGATTGATAATAGTTTGTTGCTGATACAGTTGAATGGGATAATACAATAATCATCGTTGCCATAAAAATACGTTTCACTACAATCTCCTTGTGTTTTGTTTTAAAATATATTTCAACCTAAAAGTATTGTAGAAAAAATAGCACTATTGCCATCATTGTCAATATACTTTACCTCGATAAAGACAAAGACTGAATGAATGAATATGTTGTACATACCCGAAGCCAAACAAACTATCTTTTATGCAAGCGCCATTCTCCTATTTCTTTTAATTGATCTGGGTCAATTTTTTTTGATTGGCAAACCCATTATTTCCTTACTTTTGTCCTTTTATTGTATGCTTATTGTTGGCAATCCATCATACACAATAATCGGATTTATCTCATTTTTGCTTGGCCTTGAATATTTCTGCTTTTATAATTCATTTTTACTTGCTTCTCTTGCCTTGATACCCATTTCAGCTTTTGGCATTTTTTTCAAAAGAAACCTATATCCTTCTTATACACATCCTATCATACTTGCCCTGGTAGCTGCTCTCATTCAAACATACGCTATTGAAGGCTATCTTTTGGGTATTTTGCCAAGCAGCTACTATACTATTATAAGAATTGGTGGTACACTACTTATAGCAATATGTTTCTCTTTGACAATAAATATTTGGGGCGTACGAGACAATCGCGCCTAAAAATTCTAAACGATTTTTAGGTGAGGAAAGTCCGGACTTCTAATGAACACAGCACCTGCAGAGAGTATTTATACTCAATTCAGGAAAGCGCAAGCTTATGGAAAGTGCCACAGAAAAAAACAGCTTTAGCCTCTCATTGTTTTCTGAATAAGGAACTTCTTAAACGGGGTCCCCATTTTGGAATAAAATGAAAAATGGGGCTAATGTAACGGTGAAAACGTGCGGTAAGAGCGCACGATTGCGTATAGCAATATGCGCAATGGGTAAACCCTGCTGGAAGCAAGACAAAAAAGTGTGTGTCGGTTGTTCATTCCGGTTAAACACACGGGTATGTCGCATAGATAGATGGTTGTCCATCTGTAAACATTTATATGTATACAGATTACAAAATCCGGCTTATTGTATGCCCCAATAACTTATAACCTATCGGAAAATTCCACTTGTTTTAAATCCCCATGTTCCGATACTCTTTTAAACCCATTACTCCACTTTGTTTCGTAACGGGTGCCCGGTCGAAATGAAATGAAGACTGGGCTATTGAGGACCCCGGCGTAGAGAAACGAAGGCGGGGATAAAAAATGTATCGAAGGATGAAAATCAACAAATATCTCTGGATAGCTCCATTTCTCAGTTTTTTCCTTGGATACTGCATTATGCATAGATTGCTGCCGCATCCTGAAATCATCACGCCAAACGTGGTAGGAAAACAGATACATGAAATACTGCCAACTATAACCCAATATAATCTCAATCTCCGGGTAATTGATCAAAAAGAAGAAAAAGATATTCCCGAAGGAATCATTCTAAATCAAACCCCTCTGGCAGGAACAAGCATCAAACAAAATCAGCCACTTTTTATCGTGACAGCAAAAAAACCTGTCGCAATTCGTGCACCACAATGCATCGGCGTACACGTTGAAGAACTATATAACCAATTACAAAAACAAGGCATACATCCTCGTATTTATTATGTATCCCATCCTTATCCGGAAAAACTTTGTTTTGCACAATCACCATCCTATAATGAAATACTTGAAAAAAACAGACTCACCCTTTATATTTCTACCGGTAATAACAAACCCATTATTTGGCCAAACTTTACTCATATGCCATTAGAACAAGTAATCAATTTTCTAGGTCATTACAATATACAGCCTTATATTGTAAGTGATGAGTATATGGGCAATACTCATACTGAACAGATCGTTATTGATCAGCGGCCATTTGCTGGAACATTGCTCACATTAGATGAAAATAAACCATTATCAGTACAACTGCGAGTACGCTCATAGGAGTCATATGATTAAACAACCGTTTTCACCCACTACGCACATTTTCTTGTGGGATTTGCATGATGTCATTCTTGAAAAGAGTCTTTGGAGCTGGATAATGATTTGTTTGCGATTTGATCGTAAAGCAGAAATCATTCGTAAATTAGATAAAAAAACAATTAAAATTCTGTGTACTTTTTTACTTGAACGCTTACGAATAACTAAAAAACAACTGGTCAGTGAAGAACTCATTAAAGCTGCCCTGCAAGCAGATAATCATGCATTAATTGAACTCACCATCCAAGCATGCTCTTCATATAGCCCCATTAAAAAAACCGTTGCTCTTATGCATGAATTATCTCGACTCGGTTATAAACATCACTTAGGCTCCAATATTGGCAAAACCGTTTTTGATGATTGTCGTGAAAAATTTTCTTCTATTTTCAGTCTTTTTGAAGGCGTTACCATTCCTTTTGTATCACCAACAGAGACTATCATAAAAAAACCAAATCCAGAGTTTTTTTACACACATATCAAAAAACATAACCTCCAACCTCATCAGGCAATTTTTATCGATGATAAATTAGCAAATGTTCAAGCAGCGCGATCAATAGGTATGCACGGGATTCATTTTAAAAACGCCCAAGATCTGCGTAAACAACTCATGAATAGTCATATCCTATCCTAAAAAGTTACTGTCTATAGCAACTACCCATTAATCAACTCTTTTTCAATTACCTTTTTATTGACAAATTGAAACAGGGGGGGGTATGCTAATTTATGATAGTTATATTATTATTTTTTCACAAAAAGGAGTGTTTCTATGAAACGCACAAAAAAATACTTAAGCGTTGCAGCTCTTGCAATCGCATTATTCGCGTCAGTTCAAGTGTCGGCAAGTGATGCACCAAAGCCAAAAAACATCAAAAGAGATGCGCAACATCAGGAAGTTATGGATTTTCTTGTTTACATTGCAAACGAAGTAGCTCGCATTCGTAATCTACTTCTGTCGCAATAATCTGATTAATACAACAGCCCATTGTTAATAATGGGCTGTTGTATTAATCAAAAAACAGTCTCTTATCATTTTCTCTATGTACTAGAGCTTTATTGCGCCTCTTCCCATTCAGCCATAGCGCTCTCCAACTCTTTTTTCAGATCCGTGAGCTTTTTTTGTGTATCATTAAATTTTGGCGTACCAAAAATAAGATCAGCAAAACTATTTTCTGTTCTACTTATTTCATGTTCCAGTTTTTGAATTTTACGCTCGATAGCTTTCATATCTGATTGCGAAACAACTTTCTTAGGCTTTTCAACTTGTGGCTTTTTTGAATCTACTTTTTTGTTTTGTAATTGTTGATCAGCTGCTTGAGCTCGCAATTCTTCTTGCTTCTTTTGATACAAATACAATTCATAATTACCTTGATATTCTTTTGCACCCTCAGGAGTTAATTCAACAATATCGGTTGCAAGCTTATTCACAAAATCCTGATCATGCGATACAAAAAGAATGGTGCCTTGATACGTATTGAGAGCCTTTAATAAAATATCTTTTGATTGAATATCCAAATGGTTAGTAGGTTCATCAAGCAAAAGAAGATTAGCATTTTGCAACAACACTTTAATCATACCAACGCGGTTTTTTTCACCACCACTGAGCACACCTACTTTTTTATTAATGCTATCTTTGGTGAATAAAAAGGAACCTGCAAATGCTCTAATTTTTTGCTCGGTTGCTTTAGGGCAACTTTCGGTAATATTTTCTAAAATCGTTTTATCCAATAAAAGCGATGCCGTCTGATCCTGATCAAATATGGCTGAGTGAACATTATATCCAACAGTAATTGTCCCCGTGGTCAGTGGTAATTTTTGGGCTATTAAATTAAATAACGTTGTTTTACCCACACCATTGGCAGCAACCAATGCAATTTTTTTACCTCGCTGCACTTCAAAAGAAACATTCTTAAAAATAGACTTACTACCAAAAGCATGAGCTACGTTTTCTATTGTAAGCACCGTACTACCAGATTGTTGCAATGGAGGAAAAGTAAAATTAATTTCAGGCGGTGAAGGCGGCAATTCTATGAGCTCAATTTTTTCCAGCTTTTTCATGACACTTTGAGCACCGGCAGCCTTATTGGCCTTCGCTTTAAACCTGTCAATAAATTCTTGTTTCTGTTTAATATCTTTTTGCTGGTTTTTATACTGCATTTCTAACAATGCTAGATCATGTGCTTTTTGTTTTTCATAGTGATTATAATCACCAACATATAAAGTACCTTTACCTAGTTCGACCTCAAAGATAACATTACAGAGCTGATTTAAGAAATACCGATCATGGCATACTAAAACAAAACCAAAAGGCGCACGCTTTAAAAACTGTAAAAACCATTCTTTGGCAACAATATCCAAATGGTTAGTCGGTTCATCGAAAAGATAAAAATCGGCTTTTTGTAACAATAACTTAGCCAAAACAATACGCATCTTCCAGCCAACACTCAACGTACTTACCGGGTTATCAAATACTTCTGGCTTAAATCCAAGGCCCATAAGAACTTTTTTTGCTTCTGCACGCATTGCTTCTTGATCAACATGCAGAAGTTTTTCGCAGACAATAGCATATCGCTCTAAAAGCTCGTCGAGATCATCGGCATTATCAAGCTGAGCTTCTATCGATTTTTGTTCTTCTAACAAATCTGCTACATGTGAAAATGCTGTGTACGTTTCTTCTACAATAGATTTATCTGATTGCAAAACCACATCCTGAGAAAGATAGGCAATAGTTTTACCTTTTTGAATACTAACCGATCCGCTATCAATCTGTTGCTTACCGGCAATAACCTTAAGCAAAGTCGATTTACCCGAACCGTTACGACCGACTAAGCCAATTCGCTGATTTTGGTCAAAAACAAAAGAAACATCATTAAATATGACCTGATCAATCATTTCAAGACATATATTATACCCATTAATCATCGATTAATTCCTACCAAAAAACTATATTCTTGCTTTCAATAGTACCATTGTACCACAAAAATTACTATTTGGATACATTAAAAACACCTTACTACAACAAATCCTCTGCCGCCCAATCAATGATTATTGACAATTTGAAACTAAATTTGTTATACCTAAATATAGAAAAACCTCTCAATATAGTATTATTTTATATGTTCTATAAGGGAAACATTCATGAAATCATATAAAAATCGCTTTTTTATAGTTATTGCCTTAACGGCATGCTCATTCTCTATCATTACTCCTATGAACCCACCAAAGCCTCAACCAACAAGAAATCAGACAAATAAACAAGAACTTAAATGGATACATTTCATCAAAAAAATACTTTTGGACCAAATGCCTCTGCAGATGGAAAGTGGCGCTAATGCGCTTGAAGACGAATTAACGTCTCTTGATGATGGAAATCATTCATTCAGATATTTAAATAATGATGCCCAACTAAGCATTGTTTATTTTCTGAAGGCTTATATGACAAGCAGTAATCAATATGAGAAAAAGCCCACAACGCTCGATAATACATTTTTTATACTTAAACATCTTTTTCTGCAAAACGAACATCTTAAAAAACTATTTTTTGATTCTACTTTTTGTCGTCAATTAATAAAATTATTGGCTAAAAAATTTAATGTATCAGAACTGAATGTTGCAGAGACAATGAAATTTGGGGCATCCCACGAAATACTGATAACACAAAACCAGTTACTCAGTCTCTGTACTGAAGGAGGCTATTCTGAAGAAGAATTTGAAAAACAATTACATGGATTTCTTAAAAATAATAATGCTGATGTCAATTTTACTTATTTTAGTCTCCAAACTCCTCTCATGGCTGTGGTCAAAACAAACCATCCATCATTCGTTCGCCCACTGATTAAAGCGGGAGCAGATCGCTTCATGAAAGATAAAGATGGTAATACCGCCAAAGATATTTTGAATGAATACTGGCCAGAGGCTGTGTACACACTTGAAATGCCATTGGAATACCAAATAGCACTCAAAGCACTAATGGGAAAAAAGTATCGTTAAATAAGTATAATAATCACACGTACATTGTGTACGTAAAAAAAAGGAATATCATGAAATCACGTATCAGTATGTTTTTTTCAGCAATTGTATTAGTACTAATACCAGCATCAATTCTAGCCATGGACGCTCCTACAATGAGACAATGGGCTCGCTGGGTAGTTCAAGCAGGACATATGCTGACAAGACAAACTCCTACAGGTAATGCACAGGCGCAATTGAATATTACCAATGATACCGATCCATTCAAAACCTTAACAAAAGAAGACCAACGGCAAATTATTTTATTATTAAGTCTTTATGATACAGCAAAAACATTGCCTGCTGCTGCAAAAATAATAAACTCTCTTGCACAAGTTAATACACAACTCAATGCATTAATAAACGATCCCACGTTTTGTTTGCAGCTCACAAAACACCTTGCTTATGAATTCAATAGCTCTTATGAAAAAGTTTGGTCGGCATTGCAAACGGAGTGTTCAAAAAGCAATCTCATCTCTCAACAAGAATTACGAAAAGATCTTCGCCATTTATGCAAAAACGCCAAGGGATTTAATCCTATTTTTACCGTGCAATCTCTCAATAAATTGCTCCATCAGGGCGCTGATTTAAACTATATTTATGAAAATGAAGGTCCAGCGTTGATTATCGCTATTTATTATGGTGGCTATGATTTAGCTTGCGCTCTTATTGAAGCGGGAGCAGATCCATCTGCTACAGATACAGAAGGAAAATCTGCATTGGAACTTGCGGTAGAAATAGCAAAAAATGACGAATTAATAAATTGCATTAAACAAGCAATCGCAAAACAGCAAACACGATAAATCTCATCTTCCAAAATTTTTTTGGCACTCATCATAATAAGTGAGTGCCAATTCTAATTCTTTTTCAGAAATATCCGGCCACATACAATCAAGAAAATAAAGCTCGCTATATGCTGCTTGATACAATAAAAAATTACTTAATCTTTGCTGACCACCCGTACGAATAATTAAATCCGGCAATGGCATGCCAGAAGTCCACAAATTATCTTCAAACAATTGTGTAGTAATATCATCTATTTTTAATGCACCCAGTGAAACAGCTTGCGCAATACGCTTTGTTGCATCAACAATTTCTTGCCGTCCACCATAACAGAATAAAAGATTTACCTGCAAAACGGTACAATGAGCAGTTTCTGCCTCAGCTTTTTCTGATATAGTTTGCATACTCTTTGGAAAAAGATTCCGGTCTCCGATGAACCGTATGCGTACATTTTTTTTCTTAAACGTATCTATATCATCAAGTGCCTGCCACGCTAATTGCTCAAATAGATATTGTTGTTCTTCAACGGATCGGTTTTGGATATTTTCAATAGAATATGCATATAAAGATAGATATGAAATTTTTTTTGCAAGACAAAAATCGATAACAGTTTGTATTGTTTCGATTCCTTTTTTATGTCCCAATAATTTAGCAAAACTCTGACGCATAGCCCATCTGCGATTGCCGTCCATGATGCAGGCAAGGTGTTTTAGCATTTTGTTAACCAAATACAAATGAGTTCGTATCCTTCGACATGCTCAGGACGAACGGATTGAATAATATAATTTTGGTTCCGTTCGTGGTGAGCTTGTCGAACCATACGAACTCATAAAAAACTATTCTTCACAGGAAATAAACTTTCCGGAAGCAACAGTACCTTTTCTACTCACCTCATCAATCATTCCAAAAATGAATGATATTGCATAATGCGCAACAACCATACCAAGAGCGAATAATGTTCTTTCAAGAGCAACAATTGGCATAAGCGCCATCCACATACCTGCAGTCATTGGTACTGTATAGCACCAAATCACAGAACCTACTGCATGCGCAATAAAAGTACTTCCAAGCGCTGTTAAAAATAATGATCGGTGAGGAATGAAGTATAAAACAACCGGAATTAACCAATAGAAGGAATACATAAATGCCTGACCTCCAACTGGATGCGCTACAAATAACGCCATGCATGCAATAGGCAACAAGAGATGTAATATATAGGCAAAAAGACTTTCTATTGGAGAGCTTGCCCGCCGTAGCCTTGGCGAAGGCTGGGCCCAATACAGCGAAGCACAAAACCCCGGAATACAGAATGCCAAGAAGCTCAAAGAAACTGTTTTAAAGCAGAAAAGATGCACCAATTGGCGCATTAAAAACACTAACCCTGCCCCCAATACTCCACCAAATGCTCCTGATAGAGGCAAAACGCTATTTACTCCAGAAAACCAAATCATCTGAGAGCCAACCAAAAAACTCACTTTTATAAAGCTTGAAATTTTAAAAATAGCTCCATATGATGCTGCTTTAAGAGAATTTGTCATCATTTTCATACATAAACTCCATGGTAAAACTGATAAAAAGCTCTTTCTATAACTATACCAATTTGTTCCATTTTATATAGCAAAATATGCATTTACGATATACAATATTGCTCAGAATAATGCTCATAAATAGACCCCAGAAAGAGGCCTATGAAACAAAAACTTTTATTGATATTGTCTTGTTCGCTATCTTTGATGAATGCGATGGAAATGACATTGTTTTTACCTGCAGACATGGCTCGAAATATATGCATTTATGGAACACAGTCTCTTAAGGATGCAGGAAGATTAATAAATACATTTACCCAAACGTGTAAAATATTTGAAGCATCATTTAATGATTCAAATCACTGTTTATGTCTAATAAAAAAACTATCTGAGCGATTTGGTTGCTCTAACGAAAAAGTTGCTGAAACATTATCTATACAAGCTGCCCGCGATCGCTGGTATCTTCAGAACTCATTGCAATTATTTTGCCGCCACCCTAAAAAACACAAGATATTTACCTCAAGGGTTGCAAAATTAAAACGCAATAATGTGGATTTCGATTTCACTTATGATGATTCATGTATGACGTGCCTGATGTTCACACTATCCCCTACTACTCCTACTCCCGAAGTAGCAAAATATCTTATTTTGAACGGAGCAGATTTACATTTAGAAAATAAATATGGTTACACTGCTTATGGCGATATATTTCGAGATCATCCATATCTTATTCCTTTTTTGGTTGAACATAAAAAACTTGAACCAAATAAGACGGATAACGATCGAACACCACTTATCAATCTCATGCTATCCTTCAATCAATTTGGCGCTTCTGAAGACTATGTACAATTCATAGAAGATGGAGTAAAAATTCTGCTTGAAGCTGGAGCTGATCCTGAATTAGCAGATAGAGATGGCAGTCGACCACTTGATTTAGTTCGCCGAGTAATCGCCCCACATATTAAATTTGTCACGCTACTTGAAGATGCAATCACAAAAAAACATGCTCCACAAAAGTAATTCATTCAATCTTACACTTACCAAGCACAAAACAAAATGCTTGCTCTGGATCATCAGTCATACTAAATAAGTTGAGATGTTCTGGCTTGATAAGATTATGCTCTACCATTTCATTACTAATCCAATCCATAAACGGTTGCCAATATTCCTTACCAATAAGAACGATAGGAACTTGTTTCATTTGTTTAGTTTGAATTAAAACAAGAACATCAGAAAGTTCATCCAACGTACCAAAACCTCCGGGAAAAAATACAAAACCACTTGAATAATTAGTGAGCAACCATTTACGTGCAAAAAAGTGATCGAGCTGAAAATATTCCTGCACGCAAGGATTTTTACCTTCTAGGCCCGATACACTGATACCAATACTCGTGATTTTTGTTTTATCCCCACCTTTTAAAACTGCTCCGCAATTGGCTGCCTCCATAATTCCTGGGCCCCCACCTGTTAAAACGGAAACTCCTTTTTCAACAAATAATGCCGCAATTTTATTTGCTTCATGCGCATATTGATCAGATTGTTGTGTTTTTGCGCTACCAAAAATAGAAATAATAGGGTGTTGTAATTTTGAAACATACCATGCTCCACGAACAAGCTGGAAAAAAATACGCAAAAATTTCCATGACAATATGATACTTTCATACAATCGTTTAAACAACATACATAATCCTTTTTTATTGTGCTTCCCATACATTCATCAGTATTATTCAAAAAATTGAACATCTTTGTCTATGTAAAGTATAGGTCATTTGATATACTTTTGTGACATATCTGACGCATTCAACAAAAAGGATACATAATAATTATGATGAGAAATATATTAATAGCATGTAGCATACTCCTAGCAACTCCAATGAGCGCAATGAAACGCTTGCGTGATGAGTATAAAAAAAAGCGTCCCGCTAAAAAAATATGTCTCGAACACACAATACAACTTCCTCCTGAAATAGAACAGTCCATCTTCGAGATGGCTATCCATAATGAGCACACACTACACTCTTGTATTGCTACTATTAAAGCATGCGCTCTCACCAATAAAAGACGATATTATCTTTTCAGTAGTCAAAATACCGATAATTTAATAGAAAAATTATCCCAAAAATTCTATTGTTCGCATGAAACAGTTGCCAAAAACCTTCATACACCCCAGGCAAACAAGTGTTTACTACTGCAAAATAAATTATTATCTTTATGCTCAGAAAATAATTTTGCGCCTGACGCAACTGAACAATTTAATCGATTAATTAAGGAAGGTGTAAATGTAAATTTCACGTATAATTATGAATCACAACCTCAAACATTGCTGATGATATGCTATAAAAAACTATTCTGTATGCCACATGAAAAAAAATGTTCTTCAGCTTTTTATTCACTCACTGAAAAAGCTAATTTTAACCAACAAACTCCATACAATAAAACGCTTCTCATGAAGGTTACTACGTATCCCATCACTTCTCATGGTGCTAAAAGAATTATTAATCATAAGAAAGTTAATATTAATGAACAAAACAATCAAGGAGAAACAGCTCTTTTATATTGCATCAAAAATAGAAAAGAATATCCCGTGACAGATGTATTTTTCAAAACCATAGAACGCCTACTAGAAAAAGGAGCAAACCCATTATTAGCCGATAGAAATGGATACACGCCCCTTGACGCACTATACGATATTCCCGATCTGTCTGAAATGAAAGATATCCTCATTCAACGAATTAAAGATTCTATTGAAAAACACTCATCATCTCATCCAAAAAACCCAGAATAACAACCTTCCTTTTAAGCTATCTTATTAAAAAAGCCCTTTTTATAGGGTTTTTTTAATTCATATAATCTATTTGAATATTATACAATAAATATGATATGCTTATATTGAAAAATAGGATAGCAATGAAAAAATATAAGAACATAAAAAGCCTCTCTATTACATATTTTTTTGCTATACTTAATGCTCTAGGCGCAGTTTTTATAGGGAACGACAGATGAAAAACAACACTGGATGGGTAAAAAGCTTTTTTTGTCTCATGTTTTTGGCCCTTCTTTTTATAAACTCAAGTTCTCTTGAAGCAAAACGAAAAAAGGCCAAGGATTTTTATGCGTCCCTGGAGAATGATCCTCAACCGTTTCAAACAGCTGAAACAGGGAGCGAAACCTGGGTTACCATATTTGTTCATGGCATTATGAGCATCCAACCACATCTGACCATACAAAATGTTATGCGATTTGTCCGTGATGATGTAAAAAATACCGTTTATTCAAAAACAGTTGAATATATGCGCCTTGACCCTTATTTTTACCTTAACCAAGCAATGCAGGAATTTGGACTTAAAGAAATTGATATTAATGATCTTGAACCTGGTCATGCAGCAAGTGCTATTGCTCATATTTATGATGATGTAACTAAAATGGTCTCACCTGGCACCACTAATCACTACTATACATTTGGTTGGTCAGGACTTTTAAGCCCGTCCACCAGATATAATGATTCAGTTAAACTACTTCAAGCACTCACCAAAGAATTACAGGAGAAATATTGGCAGCACGGCATTTATCCTAAAGTTCGCCTTATCGGCTATAGCCATGGGGGTAATGTGTGCCTTAATATAGCGGCTGCACGTCAAAATACCGATCCACAATCATCATTATCAATTGATGAGCTGATATTGGCGGGTGTACCAATACAAACAGAAACCGATTATTTATCGAACGACCCGATATTTAAGAAAATATACCATTTTTTCTCTCAAACAGATCGCATACAACGTATAGACTTTTTTTCATTTAATCGCGTCTTTTCACGCCGCTACTTCAGAAATAGTAATAATTTTAGAGTTCCAAAAAAACTGATGCAAATCGATATGAAATTCACGCGCAGCGCTCGCACCAAACACGATTCTCAAGCACGGCGTGCTGCAATGGTTGATTACACTAAACCGGGCATTATTTCTGGTAAATCTCGTTTATTACGAGACATTTCGCCCGGACATCTTGAATTTTGGTTTTTCGGCTGGTCGCCGAAACATTATCGTGAAAATTTTGTGATGCATCCGCTGCCTGCATTTATTACTATTCCTTATATCTTGCACTGCATTAAACAAGTGCAAAAAGATCTTATTACGCCATATCCTATTATTGTGGATATACGGCCAGAATTTGAAACAATGATTATCAAGCAGCGTAAAAAAAATAATTTTACTCGTGTTTTTCCCTTCTTATCTCATCAACAGCTAAAAGAATTAAATGCCATTGCATATAAAGTTGCTATTGATAGTTCATTTGAAGACGAGTACCATGATCATGTACAAGCAGCTTTTGCAAAGGCAAAGGAATACTATAAAATCTATGATGATCGTAAGTCAAGAAGTGGATCGTATAAAAGAAATCGCAGAATGCGCAAGCGTGATTTAACAGGAAAAGAAGAACAATAAAAATGGCATACTCACAAGGCATCCCTTTAAAAAAACAATTCGGCCAACATTTTTTACGTGATGTACGCATTGTACACAACATGATCTTTGCAGTAGAAATAAAACCAACTACCTCAATTTTTGAAATTGGATGTGGCGATGGATTTTTGACCAAATACATTCTATCCACACCAACTGCACGTCTTAAGATTTTTGAAATTGATCCAGACTGGGCGCAATACGTACAAGAAACATTTAAAGATGAACGCATGACGATGATTCTTGATAACTTTCTTGATATAGATTTAAATGCAGAACTTCAAGAACATGCACCATGGACCGTTCTTGCAAACCTACCGTACCAAGTAACTTTTCCTATTCTGCATCGTTTTCAAGAATACCGCCATTTGCTCAAAGAAGGCGTTATCATGATTCAGGAAGAAGTTGCACAAAAATTAGTACAAAAAAGAGGCCGGGGATATGGTTACCCAGCACTCTTTTTTCAGCATTATTTTGAGATGAAATTATTAGATAAAGTTCCACCAACATCATTTCATCCAGCACCCAAAGTATTCTCTCGCCTTATTTATTTTAAACCGCATGCAACAATTCAACCAATTGCCAATGAAGAAAAATTTTGGAAGTTTATTAAGCATTGTTTTAAACAACCACGACGTACTTTAAGAAATAATTTAACGCACACGCATTATTCTATGGAAAAAATTCCTGAAACAACGCTCGCTCTGCGCGCACAGGAATTATCAATGGAAGATTTACTCAAAGTATGGGATCTCATTAATCAATAAAAATTATCCTTAACAATATAAAAAGTCCCCAATAGAGTTGGGGACTTTTTACGCTATTGATACCTCTATTCAATCTTTCCAATTCTCTTCAGCCTCCTTGAGCACATCAATAATTTGTTGAGGTATTACATTTGCGTAACGCCGCTGTAAATGTGGAAACTCTTTACCAGATTCTTGCACTGCATATTCCAGAGCGGTTTTTCCATTCTTATTCTTAATTGTTGGATTTACTCTGTTTTTAAGCAGGCATATGATTACATCAAACATAAAATCATGATCCTTATTATTAGCCTGTTGCTTAAAGGCCGTATGATCTAACATAGCCTTAACACAGCAATGTAATAATGTATTATCATCAATATCTCTATGATGCACGTTTAGCTTTTCATTGTTCAAAAGTGTCTCCATAAGATTTGTCTTATAGTAATAGATTGCTCTAGTAATGGGATTATTTTTCTTGATATCACCTTTATTAATATCGGCACCATTTTCAATAAGCCAGCTTGTTAGCTCTTCTATTCTATAAGCTCGGGAAAGAATAGTTTGCATGAGTGGGGTACCGGTTAAATAGGTAAAATCTAAATCTAATCCCATTTTTTTTGATCTATTCAATTCTGGAATACCTACTATTGGCAAATCTCTCAAAATATTAATACAAAGACATTTTTGTATCTGCTCGCGATAAAATGCTGCTGAAATTGATAAAGTTTCGGTGATACACATATTTGAACAATCAAAATGATTAGACATGTGCTTAACCAAAGCAAGAAACTTGTCTTGATTATTTATAGATTCATTAAAAAATTTATTTGTTTGCGCAAGATTACTGAGTACCATTCCTGCTTCTTTTACAGAAGAATAGAAGCAACAAATTTGCGGCATCGTGATAATATTATGTTCTACTACGGCACACAAAGACGGTTCTATAAAAAAAATTTTACGCTCGAGAGGCTTTCGTGGTGAAGGCATTATTACTTTACTAAACTGATTGCGTTTACGAATGTGTGAATTTACTGCATATCTTTTATCTGCAATATGCGTCATCGCTGATGCATATATCACATTCGCACTCATAAAAAGTAATAATCGTGCTGTTTTTTTCATGTTGGTTCTTTTTATTTATACAAAGATGGCGTTGCTTTTCTCAATAACTCAAGAATTGGTTCATACTCTATCTTTACGGGAACAAATTTGTAAATGGAATCACGACGTTGATGTAGCATATTCGAATTCCATATATGAGGATTTAACGCAAATTCTAGAGGAATTTGATCATGGTCATTTTTAATGGCCGGATTAGCCCCTCTTTTCAGCAATTTTTCAATCACTTCATATATAAATGTGTGTCGTGATATATCCCCGGACTTAGTTCTTTCAAAAAATTGCCACGATAGAAGAGATTCAATGCAGCAATGTAACAAAGTGTTACCATAACAATCTTGGCAATCTAAGTCTAATTGGTCACAATCTAAGAGCATTGATATTACTTTTGATCTATTTTTTTGAGCGGGTTGATAGTTTTCAAGTGCCACCATAAAAGCAGTTTTTCCTCTTGGATCTTGCTGATTAATATCAGAATGTTTAATAAGCAATTGTGCTACTGCATCAGATGACCAAGCCCCATAAGCTGTAGCAAAGTTCATAAGTGCTGTTTCTTCATTAATATTGGTGAAATTGCAATCGTATCCAGCCGCTATCAATTTATTTAGATTTATATTACTCAATTGTGTTTTTTGTATAACATAGCGACGATTTGCTTCATATGTGCCTAACTGCTCGGCAATAGTAATATGAGGCTCTTCATCCCTATTGGAATAATGTTTAATCCACTCAAGAGTTCTGGATGAATCATTGATGAATAGATTCAAAGATTTACTGGTTACTGCAAGAGCTCTTACTGTTGTAGCAAATTCTTTAAAATTGGAAATACAAGAAAGATCGATACGTTTTCGATGTAAAAGAGCACTTAAAGATGGCTTAGCAAGAATATTATCATTAGGCTGCATTGAGTTTACTTGGATTGAATAAGCACTCATAAAAATTAATAAAAACGTTGTTTTTTGCATACGTTCTTCCTTTCTAAAAATTTTTAATAAAAATAATTACTGATTAAAACAGGGATGTTGTAAAACATTCCTATAATTTACATCAATGCATCTTCAAAGAAATCTAAATCCTCTACAACTTTACCCGCACCTTTAACCACGCAAAAAAGCGGATCTTCTGCAACATGTACCGGCAAACCTGTTTCTTTTGAAATAAGTTGACCAAGTCCTCGCAACAATGATCCACCACCGGCCATGGTAATGCCACTCACCACTAAATCAGAAGAAAGCTCAGGAGGTGTATTTTCAAGAACAACTCGCACTGCGTCAATAATACTTGCTATGGTTTCAAGCAATGCTTCATTAACTTCAGGAGCAGAAAGCACCACTGTTTTTGGCACGCCCGTTACTAAATCACGGCCTTTAACTGCCATAGTATTTTTGTGAAAATCATCTTCAAGCAATGCTGAGCCTATTTCTATTTTCACCTGCTCTGCTGTACGTTCACCAATTAATAAATTGTATTTACGCTTAACGTATTGCACAATGGCAACATCCATTTCATCGCCACCAACACGTACCGAACGGCAAAATACAATTGATTTAAGAGAAATAATTGCAACTTCAGTGGTGCCACCACCAATATCAACAATCATATTACCGGAAGGCTCTTGTACCGCAAGGCCTGCGCCAATTGCTGCAGCCATTGGTTCCATAATGGTACGTACCATACGAGCACCTGCTTCTTTAGCAGATTCTTCAATCGCACGTCGCTCAACCTGCGTTATACCTGAAGGAACACCAATAATCATACGTGGGCGCGCTCTAAAAAAAGAACTACGACCATCATTAACTGCCGCAATAAAATAACGCAACATACTTTCTGTTAGTTCATAGTCTGCAATCACCCCATCACGCATTGGTCTGCTTGCAACAATATTTTCTGGTGTTTTGCCAAGCATTTCTTTTGCACGCATACCAGCAGCTAAAACATTTTTAGTGTGCAAACGTATTGCTACAACAGAAGGCTCGTTTAAAACAATTCCTTTACCACGAACATAAATAACGGTATTTGCTGTTCCTAAATCAATTGCTATGTCATTTGAAAAAAAATTAAATAATTTTCTCGCCGGCATAAATTTCATACAAGTTTCCTTATTTTCATTTTAAATCTTACCTTCTTAACCGGGGTCCCCATACGAAGTAAAACGAAGGATGGGGTATCAATATGCAATTTCCACACCAAGCGAAACTTTATTTGTTTTTGCAACATTATGAGAAACAAAAAGCATCGCTGGAACATCCCATCTCAAGAAAAGAATCGGATCTATAACATGTCTGGTGTTTTGTTTACCAAAGTCATAAAAAATATCGATGGTAAAATAATCAGATCCCCATTTTGATGTATTAATCACTTGCGTTAAATCAACGGGAAATTGTGGGTTAACACGCCGATCACACCAGGTATCTTTTGCATGTGATGTCAGCGTATAATGCAGCCCTACACCCAATCCGCCACGCAAATTTTCTAAAATAAAATACGGAGAAAATGCGATCGTTGGACCTGGATTAATATGTGCATTACCAATAATTGGTCCAAAAATATATGGTTCACTTGCAACCATTGGCATACGAGCAAGAACCGTACGTGCAAAGCGTTTACTGATCTGTAACATAAATCCAACTTTAATATCTTCTTTGAGCTCAAAAAGCGCATCACCCTTAACATAAATTCCACCAAAACCATTTCCGCCATACGGAATTGTTGCCGCGTTACAAATATTGGTTTTTACTCCTGTTGGAATATAACCGCCTAATGATAACCCAGCCCAAATTCTGCGGCATTTTAATGTATATTCCCACATACTGCCACCACGAATAAAGAGATCAATATCACCAATGCCATGCTGCGGCGCATTGTTTTCTACAATGCCAATTTCTTCAAATGCAACACGGCGCGATTGATTAATTTCTGCAATATCACCAAGTTTAAGATTTCTTACTTTTTGTTCATCTAACTGAAAAATCTGACGCGAATTGGTTTTTAAAAATAACAAGTTAGCACCAAACGCAAAATGAGTGTATATGCTTTGGTAATAACGCATATAAAAACCTTCGCCTTGAATGCGGCCATTCACTTCAAAAGGAAGTTCTCTACCTAAAAGATCAGACCGCAGTGGACTTTGGCCCGTCATTTGAAATAGAGATGTTGCGAGTGTGTTTAAATCAAATATTCCAAATAATTCTGGAATACCTATCGTTTTCTCATCACGCGCAAACGCTTCGCTTGCAGTAAGCGCCATAAAACTTAATTCATACGATGAAGGCAACCCTTCAATAAAAAATTGTTGCGGTGCAAATATGAGAGGAATAAATCTATTATCATATATATCAGCACGACTGGTGTGTGCTGTACATAAAAAAGCTATTAAAAGAAAATATTTTTTCGACATTAAACTACCCTGATTATACCCCATGCTACGCATGGGAACCCCAATTGCAGAATTAGAAATGTGGGGTAAAATTTTGTTGAGAATTCTTGCTGTGTATATCATAACTCATTTTCGCTTTTTTGAAAGCACAGGGTGGATGGGCAAAAATTAAAAATATGAATCACATCTTTATGAATTGTATTGAGAATCTAAAATTTCCAAAAATGGCCTATGACCTTGTAGTCTTGCAAGATCGAAAGGAGTTCTTCCCTGGTTATTAGCAGCATTAAGATTAGCACCTTTTTCCAACAATTTTTTTAGTATAGAACACATCATTTCGGACACATAAGGACTTATGCTACGATTTTGAACAAAGCAATAATGCAATGTTGTATTTCCTTTATTATCCCGATGATCTAAATCAAACTGTGGGTGGTCTAAGAGTAATGATATGAGTTCTGGTTCTGCACTCAAAGGATATAGTGCCGCCATGATAGCATTTACTCCTTCATCGGTTGTTATATTAATATCTGCACCATGTCCAATAAGCCATTTTCCCACTACTTTTTTATGTATTATATTGCTTGATTTATCAATAGCTTTTATCAATAGGGTTCTGCAGTCAGCACCATAGGTAAAATTTATATCCAGCCCACGAATAAGACGGTTGTTAAGCCTCTGGGAAGCATATGATGAATCGTGGTCATTTCTCCAAGAATGTGAACAGCTCTCTTGTATGGCATACCTGTATTGAGCTTCTTTTAGAGATAACTGTTTCGTTACTGCCATATTGGACATACCGAATCTCTTTGAAAGTTTTTTAATCGAAGAAAGCATATTTTCTGAATCATTAATGAATAAATTCCATGATTTGTTTGTACGCGCTAATGAATTCATAACCCCATTAACTTCTTCTATTGTTTCGAGCCATGGAGATAGTGGAGCATCCTTAAGAATTTTAGTCTTTATTTCTACAGGAAAATCAGAAGCGAGCATTGCATCGATATGAGACGTTATAATACAAACAAATAAAATTATTTTTTTCATGCTACTCCTTGTGAATTTAATTTTTTTGTTGGTAAAAAATAACATGAAATAAATTATTAAACAACATGCAACGCTACAAACAACAGCATCCTATGAAAAACTCGAAAAAATGCTACACTCAACTCACAACTTTAATTAAAAATTGATTGAGAAAATTAATATGAATAATAACCTTCAAGCAATTATTTTAGCTGCAGGAAAATCAACGCGTTTTAACACCGATAAAACGAAACTTGCAGAAACGATTTGCGGCCAGGCAATGATCCTCTTTCCAACCAAACTGCTTGCTCAATTGAATATTGCAACTACTATTGTGGTTGGCTATCAACAAGAAATAGTAAAAGACCTTATTGCAAAATACCATACTGAACCTATTGAATTTATTGTACAACAAAAACAAGAAGGAACAGGACATGCACTCGCATGCACCAAATCTTCGTGGAAAAAAGATCACATTCTTGTATTAAATGGCGATGTTCCTCTTATTACTGGGGAAATAATAACTTCTCTCTACCAAGAACATATTAAAAGTTATGCTGCAATCAGTTTTGTAAAATCATGCTGCACTGATGAAACAGGAAAAGGATATGGTCGCATTGTAAAAACGGATGATCAGATTGCAATTGTTGAAGCAAAAGATTTTGTTGGTGATATTAAACAGCATTGCTGTATTAACGCAGGAATTTATCTTATTAAAAAAGATTTTCTAGAAAGTTATATTGCAACGCTTAATGATAATAATGCAAGCAAAGAATTTTACATAACCGATCTTGTTAAAATCGCAAGCGAGAACAATCTTACCGTGACAACTTTGCAAGCACCATTCGATATAACTCGTGGTATTAATACATTCCAAGAATTAGCAAAAGTTGAAGAAATAAAACGTCGAGAACTGATTAACTATTGGATGGATAACGGCGTACGTTTTTCATTCCCGCACCACGTACACATTGATCTTGATGTGATGATTGGAGCTGGATCTTTTATTAATGGAAATATTTATCTTAAAGGCAATACCATCATTGGAAAAAATTGCAGTATCGGTGAATTCTCTTCCCTTGAAAATGTAATCATAGAAGATAACGTCACCATTCATTCTCATTGCGTTATTGCAAATAGCTTTATACAATCTCATGCCCAAGTTGGCCCCTTTGCACATATACGATCACAATCAACAGTTGGCAATCACAGCGCAATTGGCAATTTTGTTGAAGTAAAAAATAGCACAATCGGCACTCATTCAAAAGCAAAACATTTAACATACCTTGGTGATGCAACTATTGGTTCACAGGTGAATATTGGTGCAGGAACTATTACGTGCAATTATGATGGCACCAATAAACATAAAACAACCATTGAAGATCATGCATTTATTGGCAGCAATAATACGCTGGTTGCACCAATTACCATTGGAAACAATGCATTCACTGCCGCAGGATCTACTCTTACGCATGATGTTCCTGATAATGCATTGGCAATTGCACGATCATATCAAACAACTAAACCTGATTATGCAACAAAGCTCAAAAATAAAAAAATCTCACATAAAGTTGCGGTAAAAGATGTTTCTGATGAATTTTCATTTATTGGAGCACGATTAATTCATCCTGATAATCACACTGATGAAACATAGTAAATATGGCACACACTATAAAATTTATACATACCGCCGACATCCATTTTGGCATGGAAAATTATGGAAAAATTGATGCCAAAACAGGAATACATACGCGTCTGCTCGATTTTGAAAAAGCACTCAATATATGCATTGATAGAGCAATAGAAGAATCGGTCGATTTCTTTTTATTTTCAGGAGATGCGTATAAAACGCATAATCCAAGTCAGACGCAGCAAAAATTATTATTCAAATGCTTTTTACGTTTATATAAAGCAGGTATTCCTATTGTGATTGTTATTGGCAATCATGATCATCCATTAAGCTTTGGCAAAGCACATGCCCTTGATATGCTTGGCGAAATACCTCTTGAAGGTTTTCATGTTTTTTCCAAACCAGGCACTATTACACTACAAACAAAAAATGGTCCAATCACCATTGTGGGTATTCCGTGGCCCACGCGTAATACTATTGCTATTGCTGATAAACATCTTGATAAATCAAACACAGAATTAACTGAATATATTTCAAAAGCAGTTGCGCACATTATTAGTGATTATGCAAAAAAAATTGATCAAAGCATTCCTGCTGTTCTTGCAAGTCATATTACCGTCAATACTGGAATATTTTCAGGATCTGAAAAACGTGCCATTTATGGTAATGATCCTATGCTTATGCCATCTCAATTAGCGATCAAACCATTCGATTATGTTGCGCTCGGTCATTTGCATCGGCACCAAAATCTTAATAGTGGCGGATATCCTGCAGTAGTCTATTCAGGATCAATTGAACGCATTGATTTTGGTGAACGCAAAGAAGAAAAAGGTTTTTGTTTGGTACACATTCCTGAAAAAGGAAAAGCCACGTATGAATTTATTGAAGTCCCAACACGCCCCTTCATCCAAATAGAGGTAAAGCTTATCTCGGGAACTCCTCAAACAGATCAAATTATTAATGAAATAAAAAAACATAATCTGCGCGATGCAATCGTCAAAATTATTTATCATATTCCCTCAGGAAAAAAAGATATGGTTGATTTAAGAACGATTGAATTAGCCTGCCAAGATGCACTCGATTTAATTGGTGTTATTCCTGTGCACAGTTTTGAAGCGCGGGAAAAACGTAACTGTGCACTTAAAATTACCATGGATCTTCCTGAACTTTTAGGCAATTATTTTGCTGCAAAACCAGAACTGGTTGATAAACGTGAAGATTTAATCGAAAAAGCACTGATTCTTTGGCAAAATCATCTTGATCAGCAGGAAGAGCAGGGTTAGCTAGAAATATTTTCTAATTACTATAGGCCCATGCACAATAATTTGTGCATGGGCCTATAGTATTTTTAATAACTATTCATAAAATACAAATGTGAAACTTTTTACAAAATCAAGCCCATTAATTATATAGATAAAAATATGATTTTTTATCTAACAAAAACTGTCGAAAATACAAAATAGATTAAGCTTGCTAAATCCATTAAAACAACTACAATCAATCGAATTAATCAACTTATTACTTATTATGGAGAAAGCATCATGTTATCTATTTTTCGAATTTTCTTTTCGTTACTTTGCATTTCTAATGTTTTGTTTTCAGCTGAATCGGAAAGAAATTCTCTGCCTGCTAAAAAAATACCTTCTATTATAGCTCCCCAACAAATCGCTGAAAATCCTAGTACAAAAAAAAATGATTTTAGCGAAGACGAAATTGCTGAAATGGAGATGGTCTTTGAATCTTCTCCTAAAGATGCACAAAACATTGTAAAACACTTACAAGATCCCAATTATTATAACGGCTATAAAAATTATAGATCAGCATATTTTGTAGGAGAACCAGGATGTGGCAAAACCACAATGGCTAAAGCTATTGCTTATAAAATGGCAAAAAAGGGATGGGAACACAAAATAATCTCAAGCACTCAACTTCTAAGAGTTAATCGTAATTCAACTTCAATACAGCTTGAAAAAGAACTTGAAGAGGCTGCTGCATCAACTAACCCCACTCTCATTATTATTGATGAATTAAATCGATTACTAGAACACACCGATAGTAAACATCACGATACTGATGCAACAGCAACGGCCCTGTGGACCTTTCTTGATAGAGAAAGTAAAAATGAAAACATCTTTTTAATCGGAACCATGAACCATATAGATAAATTGCCAAAACCCTTCAAAAGCAGAATGGATTCCGATTATATAAAGTTTTTTTATATAAGTGATCCTGATATGCAACAAAAAACTCTTCGCAAATACTTTGCAAAAACAGAATTAAAACTTGACGCAGAAGTAACTGATGACTTTTTACGCACAGAATTTGAAAAAATGGGTCCATGCTCAGGTCGTATTTTAAAAAAAATATCGTGGATGACGTCCAAAATACAAAGAAGACAAGAAGACGGCCCTATCCCTCCAATAAAGAAATCAGGTATAAAAGAAGCAATGAATGAACTTATAGAACGAAATGAAGAAATGGGATATAACAAATCAGAAGAAACTGATGAAGAACGCCAAGAGCGCTACCATAATACGTCTACTAACCTTCAAACCGCAAGCTTGGTCATGCAAGCCCTCCACATTGCCCCTCAAATAATAGCAAAAATCATAGGGATTGGAACACCCCCCACTTTTTAAGCTCATAATTTTTAATCTCACTACACATATTAGAAAATCCTCCAAAAAAAATCTGAACATTTAATAATGAAGCATAATATTAAAAAAAATTTATTCACTTCGATTATCCTATTACTTTCTTTTGGCATACATACCCAATCTTTGTGCTTATCTTCTACATACTCAACTAAATCGGTAAAGTTTAATGATTTATCACTTACTCCAAGCAATCACCTCAACAATACAATATTTTCAAAGATATCGCTCACCCAAATCCCGAGCGATTTAACGCCACGACATGGCATACAACTTTCTTGCGAACTAACAAATTCTTATACCCACCAATTCAATCTTCATATAGAAGGCCTACGTATTAGATTGACGCCACAGGAATTAAGAAATATAGCTATGCAACAGCAAGAACACCGAATGCTGAGCTTAGATACGCTATGCGCTATAGAAAATCCTGAATATGTATTATCATCACCAACTGTTCAAACTATTCTTAATCAAGTAAAAAGCTCTCTTGTTGCAACCTACGCAAAAAAAGCATCTGATTTGTTGTGTGTAAATAGAGAAACAAAACTCTTACAATTATCAGCTGAGATAAAATTTGTTGATGCATTACTATCGGGAAAAGTAAATCAACTTCTTAAACAAACACAAAGTAGCGATCTGCGTATCGCTCAAAATGCATTTAGCGAATTAAATCAATTATGGCCATATCAACATAAAAGATCTTTTCTTAATCCAAAATTTTATAGCAAAGACGAAAAAAAATTTATAAAAAAAATAAATGTTGATGTAATGAAAATAGCTGAAGCAAAGCTGTGCGCTAACTCAAGCTTTATTGAAAAATATGCAGATCAAAAGTCACTTCAAGACATTCGACATTTTCAAAAAAGATATACCTCCTTACAACAACAAGGCAACCGGCAAGCTCTTTACCAAGAAGTAAAAAACTTGCGCCAACAAATACAGATAAATGGTAAAAATGAAGATTTTGTTACCAATGTACGTCTTGCGATAGCTTTAGAAAAATTGACTGCCCCCATCACTGGATTCTTGGATAAAATTGTCCACGCTCCTTGTCTCAACAAAGCACAAGAACGTATAAATTATTTAGATACATTAATCAAAAATCAAGCACATCAAAATAATATTTTTCGCCAATCTGAAATCACTGAAATATTATTGGATGAATGCGGTTTTGATCCTCGCAGAGCCGCCGCCGGCTGCTACACCTCTCACGCAGATTACATAACCCAGCAAGAAACTGGTATTTGTTACAACGAACCCATTGAGTTCATCTTGCATACTATCCAAAATCAAGAATTACCTACTGCCTACAAAGAATTCATTAACCTTAAAGAACAATTAGTAGAGTTATTTAAAAGTCACAATATCACCGATCCTATCGAACAACAAAACCTTCTTATAGAGCATTTTAATGAAGATATTGCTACCAAGGCTCACGCTTGCTATACCACACGCTCTGATATCCGCACAATTGCTCAATCTTTTACTCCCATCGATGTACAAAGTACAACGGTAAGAATTCTGAAAACGAGTCCTAATATTCAATCACTTGCCACAGAGCTTCAAACAGTAGCTGATACCGTATTGGATAATGCACGGCTGTGCCAAGTAGCATGTGTTCCACAAATTGAAGAATGTATTGTTGACTCTTTGAAAGTGTTACAAAAATCAAACAATGTTGCTGAAACTATCTATCACGTAACAGTAGTAGATCATCTTTTAACGGATATGCAAACCCAATCTCATTCTATAGCAACAGGCACGCTTCCAACATGGCAGCGCTCAAGCGAATTATTCATGAAAGGCGTAAAAGCTTTTGCTCATGGACTCAATCCGATTCCAGCTGCAATAGACCTTAGTATTTTAGCAGCAAAAGCAACATATTTTGTGGGTAAAGGTACTTTGGATTTTATTGTCCGCCCAGATGAAACAAAATTATATGTCGCTAAAACTGTTGCCACCACAACATCAAACGCTATTTCAGCAATTGTTCATACAGCTAAATTTATTTGCGACGTTCAGTATGGAGATCTGTATCTTCCTCACAACGAATATGTGGCACGCTGCAATCAATTCGCTCAAGTAATTGAACCTCTGGATCATATCACAACCGATCATCTCGTTGAATTTGGTGCCTATACCTCAGGAGTCCTTCTTAGCCCTTGGGCGATAGCAAAGGCATACACACGTCTTAATCAAATAGATGCGATCGGTAAAATATCTCATGAGGTTAAAGTTGTTGCTCGCGGCCTTAAAAACATTATTCAAGAACATCCTTCTTTTGTAACTGCCGAAGGTATTGTTCTTGAGATGGATAGTGAAATCAAAAACATTGGTAATGCTGCAAAACCTCTTACCAAATCCGGAAAACTCTTGGAAGGTGATAGTAAAATTGTAAACATTAAAAACACTTTACCTCCAATCAATGAAACAGCAGTTGCAATACTAAAAGATGGTTACTATGAAGTCAATGGTTTTAAATTTAGCGAATTTTATTACAATCGTCTTTGGACACATGGAAGGCAAGGCCCATCTTTGATAGCTAAAGAAATATTAGAAGCAGCACACATCTGTATACCTGATACTAAAAAAGTAGGATTTTTTAGATATGAATGTGAAGGATGGGAGATGATTTATAATCCCACCACAAAAGAAGTTTGGCATTTACAACAGATAGGTTAAAAAAATGAAAAAAATAAAATTATTTATGCAAAAACTTAAATCTGGTTTCAATGAAGAAAACATTCAAGTTATATTGTCATTAATACTTGAAGAAATTTACAAATTATTGGAACGTATCTATGAATGCAACACCGAAGAACAAGCGCAAATATATTTTGACGAATTAGAAGAATTTCAAGAATTATTATCTATTATTAGATTTGAATACGGCCTAAGTCTTCCGCAGGAATTAAGAAAGATTGTACGAGATTGCGAACGCCTTGATGATATAGATGTACGTAATTTTTTATTTAATGAGATAAAAAGCGGCCGATATTCTTTAAAAAGCGATAAATTTCTTTGGTATTAATTAATTGACCAAAAATAGCTAGGTTCTGTGAAAGATGTATAAAAATGGGCTTTGGAGAAATAATAATACAGAAAATTGAAAATAATAATGAAAACATTAATATCGGTTATTATGAAATATCAAGCTATCATTTCGATATAGGCAAATTTTATATGTGTATTGATAAATCAACAAAAATAATTAAATTCTTTGCAAGAAAAGATTTTAATGACGATCCTATACGCATAGTTGACTATAACAAAAATGAAAAATTGGGGGTTCTACCTGGAGTACCAACTAAAATTTTCGGGATTGTCCTTTTACGAGCATTTAAAGCTTTAAAAATGGATACATTTCCTGAATCACTTAGTTATGCGGCCTAAGATCTAAGAATGAAATGGCTATATTAATTGAGATTACAAAGATTTTCGAGAAAAAAGACATTGGATTCTATCGTGTTTTTACGAAACATGGAGGAGATACGGAATTTTATGTTGGATTTAATAAAAAAGAAAAGAAAATTTATTACTCTTTTGTAGAAGATTTTTCAAAAATTATCAGAATTATCGATTGCAATGATCCAAACGAACGTATTGGTAATTTACCCGAAGTAGATTCTGGAATTATTAGTAGAGTTATTAGTAAAGCATTGAAGGTATTTGATTTAAATGAATTTCCTGACTACTTAGATTATTGCGCATAATCTCAGTTTAAATTTTAACTCTAGGTGATATATGGCTATCGGTACAATATCAATTTATAAACTTTGCTCTCAAAATGATATCGGATACTACGAAATCTCAACAGACGATGTTGATGTAGATAATTTTTACATCTGTATTGATAAATCAAAAAAGATCGTTAGCTTTTTTTTGACCAAAGATTTTTTAAAAAAACCAATACATATAGTTGATTACAATAAAGACGTATCTATTGGTTCAATCCCTGGAATTCCCATGAAAGTTTTTACAGCAACTTTAATGCGTTCTATAGAAACCTTTAGAACTAATATATTTCCCGACTCTCTTAGTTATTCTGCCTGAGCATACTAACATAAATCTTACAAAGAATCAGTGATTTAGATCAAGTAACATATTTTAAATAAATTCAAAAATTACAAACTAAAAAAGGAAAAAAATGATATGCCCAAGATGCGATGACCAAGGATTGATTTATAATGCAAAAATAGTTGAGTTAGGCATTGTAATAAAACTATGCGATGAATGCGAGGCTTGTTGGTTAGAAAATCAACCAGTTAAGATTGAAAATTTTAAAGGATTAACAACATTTCTCGAAGAAAATGGTTTAACGTATGATAATTCCACAATAGAAGATTTGGAATATATAGATTCTTCAGAAAGAAATAGGACATACTTTGACCTTTATGATGCGAATGAAATAATAGCCTTAATCGATGAGGCATGGTTGATGAAAGGAAAACCCTTGATACCAGATCTTGGAGCATATGCAATAGATATGAAAAGAGTTATAGGTACGCAGGGAGAAACTGGAATAAAAATAATAGTAAAACCGGAAACTTCAGAAATAAAAACGGCTTATCCTATCAAGATATAAGAAAACATTTATTACGCCATAAATTAAACTTGTTAGATCTCCCAAACAACTAGAATTAACCGAATTAATCAATTTCTTACTTATTACGGAAAAAGCATCATGTTATCTATTCTTCGAATTTTCTTTTCATTACTATTTTTTTCTAATGTTTTGTCTTTATCCGGATTACCAACACCAGACAAAGATCAAACTCCGAAAAACCTTTCACTCAATGATGCAATTTATGAAATGAATGCAGAACTGGCTGATGAAGCCGCTGAAAAGATAGCATTAACCGCTCGAGCAATATCGTTATGGGAAGGAAACAAACGGCTTCTTGAGTCATATATAGAAAGTGCTCCAGCGTCTCGAGAAAAGGATGCCTTTGTTAAACGTTCTATCGATTCGATGAATGAAACGGCTCAGGCATTATTCGAATTTAGAGAAGAAGAGTTCCCTTTGCAGCCATATGCAAATAATAATCCAACACTCTCAGAATCAGAATATGAGAAATCAAAATGGCTTTTTCATTCGGCAATAAACAATGCACCTGATTTATTAAAAGGTATTGCTGTCTATTTAGTGGCGCATTCCGAGGAAGAAGATGACCTTGCATTCATTCCATCATTTCATCGCTTTATCCTAGTCGGGCCTCCAGGATCAGGCAAAACAACTTTAGCTCATGCAATTGCTCATGAAATTGATTACCCAGTAATCTTTGTTGCTGCGACCTCATTTTTGGGGGAATACAGAAATCAAACATCAGTAAAGATAGGTCACTTTTTAGAGCCATATGCCACACAAGAAAAAGAGATCGTAATTATTATTGATGAATTACATAAATTATTTGAACATCATTCGGATGATCATTCAGATGATTCTCAAACAGCTGCAGCGTTTTGGCTTATGCTTGATCAAATAGAGAAATGCAATCCAAAAGCAGTTATTATTGGAACAGCCAACAATGTGGATAAATTACCACCAGAAATCAAAAGTCGATTTTCTGGAAAAATTATCACGCTTGCATTGCCAAATAAAAAGCAGCGAGTTGAAGCTTTTAAAAATAGTATTGCACACGACCCTGATATAGAATTGCATAAGTCTATTGATGATGTGTTTATCACAAACGTAATAGAGCAGATAGATAATTGCTCCTTACGCGATGTAAAACTAATTATTGATACAGCAAAAATATTTTACTATGCCAATTGTTATATTGAAGACAAGGATTGTGACTACCCTATCATTTTAAAAAAAGCTCATTTCAGAAAAGCACTTCAGCAACTGCGTGATGAGTCTAAGGTATTAGAAAAGAGTTTTGTGGAAAGATATCGCAAGCAAATAGAACCTTGGGGAGTACTTTTTTCTCTAGTTGCCAGCATAGCTTCATTGATAAGAATATCAATCGATTTTTTTCCCACTGCAGGTATAAAAAATAATACCAACCCCTGAGTTCATTTACCCCAAGAGTATTAAAGCAAACAACTTGAAAGTCCCAATTTTGATACACCCCCCCAAAATATATCATTCCGGAAAGAAAAAATAATATCATACAGATGATGGATGATATTGTTTTTTAAGGGAAAAAAGTAATGAAAAATTATAACGTATATTATGGCATTCTGTTATTGAGCTTCTATTCACCGCATGCTCTTAGTATGGATCCACACTCGCCAAGAAGCCTTCGCTCACGCCTTTCAAGAAAAGGCACTCTCGCCATTCGCCATGTAGATCAACCCTCTTTCCCTAATCCTTTCAATCAAAAAAATGATTTGGAAAGTTTAGCTAAGTACCGATACGCTTTTGCAAATAGATTATTTACGCAAGATGGATCGAGACAAAAAAATCATTCTACTTTGATAAAAATTCAAGAAATGCTGGGCGCAGAATTATCACATATTGATCAGGAAAAACTACGTAACAAATATTCATCAGAAGACTTACAGGCAGCTCATCATATTGTAGATCTGAATAAAGACTGTCTTGCCTGCATACAGTTTATTAATCGTAGCGAATTATATGAAGCAGAAAAAATTGTTCAAAGAAACCCCTATCTTGCTCACTATTATTTTATTGTCGCTGATTATCAAACAGATATGGGAACGTTAGTACATTATGTGCTTAATAAAGCCCTTAAAGAACCCAATTTTCGTACTCCTTCTTCTATTATATTGCGCAGTTTATTAAAAAATGGTTCAAATCCTAATGCTACTGATAAAGCAGGCAACACACCGATGCACCTTGCTTCTTCTACTAAACATATAGAAATTTTAAGAAAATGGGGGGCTTGCAGTGATTATAAAAATAAAAAAAATCAAACCCCATTATATAAAATAAAGTCTTATATGCCCGAAAGTCATTTGGAAATTTATTTAGGACATACTGTTCCACAAGACAATTTTAATACGCAAAACCTCGATGAAACTTTTAAAAAATTACTTTTGTATCAAGCTAGTTTTATCAGAAAGTTATTAACACAACAAGGAAGAACAATAAGCGATTATAACGCCTTGAGAAAGGTTCAAATCATTTTGCAAAAAGGATTATTACATACTAACCCCAATACCTTGCAAGCAAGTTATGATCCAGAGACCTTACATCTTATTCGCTGTGTTATAGATTTGGATAAAGATTGCCAAATATGGAAGCAACTTATTCATAACAATGAATTATCTGATGCTGAAAATATTATCGAAAGAAACCCGTATCTTGTTCAATACTATTTCACGGATTCAGTTCAACCAAATATGGGAACTATGGTTCATTATATACTCAATAAAACTCGTCACGATGTATCTTTCCGTAATAATTCATACCTTGTATTACAGAGCTTGTTAAAAAATGGCGCAAACCCTAATCTTGTTGATAGAAGAGGTAACACGCCTATGCATCTTGTTTCCTGTATTACTCACGTAGAAATATTATTACGATGGGGAGGCTATACTAATCAAAAAAATAAAGATTCAAAAACACCTTTAATGAAAATATATGCTGACATCAAAAATAGTCCAATTTTAGCTTTTTTACTCTATGCGGGCGTTAACCCTAACACGCAAGATGCACAGGGAGACACGGTCTTTCATCATGCCGTAAAATGTAAGGATTATGCAGGATGTTGCACTTTTTTAGCCTATTCTGCATCATTTATGATACCTAATAAAGAAAATAAAACTCCCGCATGTTGCACCGATGATTTTCCTGGCATAAGAAAATTAATGGAACCATATATACACCGATTTTTATGGGAAAATCTCCAAACAAAAAATTTTAAAGCGGTTGAAGAATGCATACTCAAGTACCCATGGCTGACTCTTGAGCATAATGAAAGACCATTGATGGAGTGGATCGAGCAATCGTTTGATAGAAAAACAGTAACATCATTTAAGAAGATACTTGCCAAAAATCCGCATTCATCGTAAACAAATTTCAACAGAACATATCATACAGGTGAAAAAATTCTGGAAATAAATGGAAAATTAAACGGTTAAGCGGTTCATGCAAAAAATTAAATTCGTTATGATGATCCTCTGCTTAGTAACAACTGAAATTATATCGAATCATTCTATAGCCCCATGCTCAATACTTTGCGCATGGGGACCCCATAAAAAGATTTTGCAATCAATGTTTTTTGGCAATATTTGTGTGAATGTTAACGAAGCCCTACAAAAAAAACATAACGATCTTGCGACATATTATTGTTCGATGAAATGCGCAATAAAATCGGTATGTTTTTTTTCTTTTTTGAATGAAAATAGTTACCGCTACAGCATATGCAATTGTATATACGATACTCATTGCATACAATTGGATTCAACATATTTTTTTAACCACAAAGTACAATCTTGTATCCAAAAAATGCGTAATACTCAATCACTTAACCCCGTGATTTCACTTTTACAAAAAATAACACGTGATTATTTTTCTCAAGATGAGCCTTTTATACGCGAAACCTTCTTACTTCTTTTTCTTATCCACAAACAAATTTTTTTGGAAAAATACACAGAAAAACCTCAAGCTCTGAAAACAGTAAATCTCAATACTATTTTGGAAATCAGCGAAAGAATTAATCAGCTCCCTATTGCAGAGGTACTCAATGCAATAGACATGCTGATGACAGAGTTGCCTCCTTTTTTGGAAAAATATGAATTTAATTCAAAAATATCATGGAAAGAATGGTTAAAAAAATATTGGTGGGTACCACCGATATTTGGAGGATGGTTTGCTCTAAAAATTCTTTTGAGTTTACAGCGTCCTCACTATTATTTTTCACCCTATTTAAGCTCACGCCCCACCATACCGCTGCCTCCTATTACCACTAATGATCCTGTCTTGGCGGAGATTATTGTGGATAAGAACAAGAATTAAAAATGAAATATTAACCATATCCTTCGATACATCCTACTACGCTGAAGCTACGTAGGACACTCAGGACGAACGGAATAGGAAATAATCCAACTCCGCTCGCCCTGAGTGTCCTACGTAGCTTCAGCGTAGTAGGATGTATCGAAGGGTTTGGTTTAAAAATAAACAACCGAACAATTCTTAGAAAGATGTTCGCGATACTTTTCCATCAACTCTTCGTATTTTGGTCGACGTAAAACATCAACGATATCACGATAACAATCTTCTAAACTTTTGACAGTCTCTGGTGTTTTTTCTACCAATCTGAATAGTTCAAATCCACCGTTAACTAAATGAGGTAACGAAATTTCACCTGGCTGCATGGTATAGATAAAATCTTTGCTTTCAGCAATATCAGAATGATTGAGCGTAAACGGATCACTCCACGTGATGCCCACAACTCTTTTTGTCCCTTGAGCATGTTCAACCAATAGTTTGTATTGCTTATCAGAAGATATTTTATTTGATTGTGGTACAAACGCGCGTTCAAGTGTGTATGTTGCTTCTACAATGGCAGGATTGTCTTGATAGTATTTTTCTACATCTTTACGCGGAACAATTAAATTGGATCTGATTTTTATATCAAGCATCGTGTTTACGGTTTGCATCATTTGCAATTGTTCTCGGCCTTCTTGGATCGTATATCCAGATGAAGTAAATATTTCCTCTAGTTGGTCCTGTGATAAATTATGTTCGCGCTGAATTTGCGCAAGATATGCATCAATCGCCTCTTCATCTTGCGGCAAGTGATGTTTTTTTGCATCAAGAAGAACTTCCTTTTCAAAAATTATTTCATCTTTAGTCCGAAAACCTCCACCAAGCGCTGGACGATCGATATCTGATTTGGTGATAATTTCTACGCCTTGTCCGTAGACAACAACTTCAATCTGGTCGATTAAAATAAGATTTGATGTATCAATATCGTTATTTTCATTGTCTGCAAAAATAGATGTCGATAGTAATAAACTCAATAATAATATGCGCATTTTCATACTTTAACTCCTTAATGATTCAAGCTTGTATTTACAGTATAGCGCAAACACAAAAAAAGAGGAGCTTGCGCTCCCCTTATTTTTATCATTTCATTTTTTACGCTACGCGCTGATCTCTATCCTGCACCTGCGACGCTGCTGGATTTGCCATTGCTTGCATATTATCTTGAGCTGCTTGCGCTGGTATGAAATACTGTTCATTAATTTCAATATTATATTCTTTTTTCAGTTTTTCTATTTCTTTCATACCCGCTTCGCCACGTTTCTGTTGCTCTAATTGTTCCTTAATTCTATCTTTGATGTTTTCATATGGAACATATTTTGGTTCTTCTTTTTCAGTAGCATTAATTACCCAAAACATTCCATTAACCTCAAACATTTCAACACTTGGCACTGTTTTGATTGCAGCGATTTTATCACGCAATTGCCCATCAATACCAACGCTTTGATTATTAACTAATTTAAAGTCTTTAATTTTGGCATTGAGACCATCCTCCTGAGCTACTTTTTTGAATCCTCCCGGTGAAGCTTTTACTCGTGCAACAAATGCACGCGCAGCTGCTCCATCAGCAAATTCGATACCAGATGCAGCAACACCACCTTGTGATATTTTAAGCATAGCATCTTTATTGGTCTCATAAAAATTTCTTATTTCTGGTTCTGATACGGTCACTCGAATTTGTTCACCAAAATATTTCACATTAAGAGCTTTTCTCTGCGCATCACACAAAGCTTCTAACTCAGCTTGATATTCATTACTTGTGTTGATATTATTCACACTTAAATACTCATCGATTATTCTATCTACAAATAATCCCTCAAAAATACTCCGATCTACTACCAAAGGATCGAGCTGTTCTACAGCTTGTTTCATTCCTGGGTTTGCACGTAATAAATTCTCTTTTTGTTGTGCCAAACTATCAACAGTGATTGCTGGAACACCATTAATAGACATTAAAACTTCACCCGTCATGGAACCAGTTGCTGCTCCTTTACTTTCAGCTGTGGTTTGAGTTGAGCTACTGCCACCCTTGAACATATCTGTACACCCTGGCAAAAAAGAAAGTGTTGCAATAACGCCGCTAACCAAGATCTTTTTATGTATTTTTTTGTTCATACCTACCCTTTATATATAAAACTGTACTATATTGTAATATGATTTTTTATCCTACCATAGAATCGACATTTTACAATGGTACAACATAAAACAATCATGATAAATTTTCCTTTTATTTCTTTCAAAGAAACGCTAGAATATCGAAAATGTAACCATTCTAAAAAAAGGAGTTATCTACCCCTCTACATTTTACTCTTTTTTAGCAACCCATTTTTACAACGTTTATGATATTACCTATATACCAAAAAAAGGATTTCTCGATGAAAAAAAATATCTTACTCGTTCATTCATTTCTTGTACTTCCTTTACTCACGTCTTCTTTTACTTTTAGCTCTGAAAAAATAACTTACGCTGCAACAGTAAAAGGCACACAATTGCCTCCCAAAAAACAAACCTCTCTGAATACTAGTGGGTCTCAGAAAAAAAATAGAAAAGAAAGAAAAAAAGAACAGCAACCAGCTCCGCAAGTGGCTCAAAAAACAGTTGTTGAAGATTCCGTAGAAACACCAATACCTTCTGTAGAACAATTTGATGCAGTAATTTCTGCTACACCAGTAATTTTAAATGAGCAAACAGTAGAACAAGTAATAAAAACTACTCTTGCTATAGACCTACCAATGCCTGAAAAAATAATTATTGATAAAACAGTAGAAGCAACTGAATCTATACAACAAACTGCGGAAGCAAAACCAAGCGTTGTTCCTGCAGAAAATATAGTAAGAGAACGTATGGCAAAAGTTTTCGCAGCAATCCAAGAAATTGGAGTAAAAGCTTCTGAAAATGTAAAAGAGTCTGTTGCCTCTTTAGATCCATTAGCAGCATCTGTATATCAGCCGACTCCAACCATTAAACAAGGTTTGACTTGGAAAGAGTGGGCAAAAAGTAAAATTAGTTCAACATGGCTCGCTATAGATGCGATAAAAGATAAATCTTTTGACCCAGAAAATGCTGATCACATGAGCAGCTTAAATACGGCTGCAGAGAAACTAGTATTAACAGGAAATTCAGCTGAACTACAAGATCTTCTACAAGCATGCAGAAGGAATTATCCTAATATTAAACTTGATAAATCAGTGGCCCTGCAAATAAAAAAACGATTCCAACTTGATGAGTGCACAACTAAGACAGAATATGCTGATCAAATTACGCTTGAAAATACGAAACTAAAACAAACTCAAGAAGCAATTTTTGCTCAGAATGCATTATTCATTCAAAAAGTTGCAGCTGAGCTAGATAACAGCAATATCGAATTAGCCAAAGCACAAATAGCATATATGACCGCAACTAATGATATTATTGCAAAACAAAATAAAAGACTTGCTGACACTCGTCAAGCAACTATGAATCTTTCGAAACTATACAGAAAACTTCCTGCAATTAAAGATGAAGCTGCTAGTGAACATTTAAGTGTGCTCAAACTAACACATGCTACCCAAGAAAATATATATCGCGACATGGGAACACTCGATAATGTTCATGCAACATTACAAGGTACACTTTCGCTTATTACTCCAGTAAAAACAACTACTTTGCAATTAACTGATAAATAATTATAGCCCCATGCTCAATACTTTACGCATGGGGACCCCAACTAAGATCTATTGGAATTGGGCAAAGACTATCAAACAGAGAGGCTCCGAAATTCGGAGCCTTTTTATATCACTCTACAAACTACTGCTACCGTAATTTGTCTTGGTTTGAGCTTTAACAATACTTTTGCTGCTGCGCGCAACGTAGCGCCGGTTGTCATTAAATCATCCACCAATAAAATATGCTTACCTTCATATTCTTTTGCATAAACATCATCAAGCACAAATGCATCTTTTACGTTATCAATCCTCGCAGTGGAAGGAATTGCCGATTGATATACGGTTTGTTTTTGCCGAGTAATTAAATATTTGATGGGCACATTTTTCTTTTTGCTCAGCACGCGTGCAATTTCATGCGCCTGATTAAAGCCTCGCCAAGCATATCGAGTCCAATGCAATGGAATGGGAACTATCACATCACAATCAAGATTTTGTATAGGAATCATTTCCCAAAGCAATTGTCCCATTTGATAACTTGCCAAACTATCTGACCAGCTTTTGGCCAGAATTAATTTTTTAAGTGGGTCTTTATAATCTGATAATGCAAAAACAGTCATAGAAAACGAAGGCGTTACATCTATTTGTTTTGAAACTATCCGGATAATTTTATTTTTGCAGTCAGCGCAAAAGATGTCTGGCTCAGATAAAAAGAGTTTACAGTATGCGCATATTGATGGCATCAAATAAAAGCGAAATATATTTTTGATCGAAAAAAATATATTCCTAAACATATTCATCTAATACTATCAACAAACCCACACCACATACAATTGCCATATCTGCCACATTAAAAACAGGCCAAGAGTATTGATTATAAGAAAGTACAATAAAATCAATTACTGCGCCATATAGTGCGCGATCGATAAGATTAGCAATTGAACCAGTAATAATGCACATGTGCCCTATAATTGAATTACTTTTTTTATACAAATCATATGCATGCCAACATAAAAAGGCAGTGATTAGCGCAATGATGCCTGAAACCAAAATAAAAACAATATGAGAAGCATCATGAAACATGCCCCATGAAATACCGCGATTAAAAACCAGTTCAAAGGAAATATATTCATTAATCACCTGAGGAGTTTGTGCATACGTTAACGCCACTATTTTTGTGAGGCGATCGAGGATGAATATGAGTGATGCTAAGAGGAAATATCCACATATTTTTTTATTCATAACTTCTTATTTTTTTGCTCAAAACCCCCACTCCGTTCGCCCTGAGTGTTCTTTGGAGCGTAGCGGAGAAGAATGTATCGAAGGGTTTTTTCTTTAATCAAATTTCTTCTTTGATAATGATGATAATTTTTCCCAATTTTCTTCAATCAAAGCTTCTTTTTTCTTCCGATTCCATTTTTTTATTTGCTGTTCTGATTCAATCGCTTCTGCACGCGTTGCAAAAACTTGCATATACATAACTTTTATTGGCAAACGAGTTGATGTATAGCATTCATAACTATTTAATTCATGCTCTGAAATACGTTTTTCAATATTATCAGTGTGTCCAACATAGTATGAATTATCATTACATTTTAAAATATAAACATAAAAATTATACATAGAAAGAACCCTTCGATACATTCTTCTCCGCTACGCTCCAAAGAACACTCAGGGCGAACGGGGTGGGGGTTTCCTTAATTTTTTTTCTTCTATGCGTCCTGAGCGTTCATGCCACATCCGCAGGCTTATCAAAATGCTACAAACTTAGCAGACTATGAGAAAAAACGGAATATATTATCTTATCACCGCACCTAATTGTTGCAGTTGTCCAACCACACGATTATATATTGAATCAATCTCCTGCGCCGTTAACGTCTTCTCTTTATCTTCTATCTCAACATGAAACGTCATTGATTTCTGATCTTTCCACTCCGGTTTGCTGAAAAAATCAATCAGCGAAACTGATGCAATTCTTCTATCACTCGCTTTAATACTATCAATTAATGCATCAGCAGTAATTGATGCACCAATCATTATACTCACATCTCGTCGCACTGATGGATATTTTGATAATGGATTAAAACGTTTTAACGGTCTTCTATAATCAAGAAGATAATCTCCATTAATTTCAAAAATAAAGATAGAACCACCTGCAGAAGAAAGTTCATTAACCATCGTTTGATCAACCATACCAGCTGTACCAATGACAGTTCCTTCGTGTACCAACTGTGCTGTGTGATATCCAGAACTCCATGAATATTTATTATTTTCTATTGGTTGCCATAAAACATGCATATACAATTCATCAAACAGACGGGAAAGCATCGCTTTGCCACCGTAAAAATCAATTGTCTCCTTAACGCAGGAAAAAAACACACCACTCAGTGATTTTTGCTCAACAACATTTTCACCTTGCGTATGCCACACACGCCCCCATTCATAAAAACGTAACTCTTGATGAGCTATGCTATTTTCACCAATTGCCTTGAGCATATTTGGCTGTAAAGTAGTAACCATCCGGGTATAGTTTTCAGAAATAGGATTTTTTATTTCAACAAATGTACACGGCTGCCATTTCAATTGCCGCAACACCGATTCATCAAAAAAAGAATACCCATACAATTCACGCATTTCAAGACCATAGCTTAAAAAGCGTTTAATCGCGCGAGTAGTATAGGTTGTGTGTAAATCATGCGGGCTCAAAGGTAACGAAGGCATTACACGAGGCAACATATCATACCCAATGTAACGGCCAACTTCTTCCACAATATCTTCAGGAATTTTTACATCTTTTGTTGCACGAAAAGTTGGCACGGTAATGATGTAGGAAAGTGTATCATTTTCCACTGATTGTTCTACGCCAAATTCCAGTTTAGTTAAAATATCGGCAATATGCTCTGGCTTAATCAAAACACCAAGACGTTCTTCTATAAAGGCATGCCGTACCGTAACAATTTTTTGCTCTGCAAAATTACCTAATGATATAATTTTTTCATCTGCAGTATATGCAATGCCTGCTTTATTGAGTAAAAATAAATAGCGTTTAATTGCATCAGCATTGTGATTTGGATCTATATTTTTTTCAAAACGCGTAGAACTTTCACTGCGTTTTTTGTGGCGAGCTGCAGTACGCCTGATAATAACAGGATCAAAATGAGCAGCTTCCAACAAAACAGAACGGGTAGCATTACTAATCGCCGTTATTGCTCCGCCCATTATACCAGCCAAAGAAATTGCTTTGCCGTCATTGGTAATCACCACATCTTGTGATGTTAACTCTATCGTTTCACCATCAAGTAAGGCTAATTTTTCTTTATCATGTGCATAAGCAACAGATATTTCTCGTGTGGTGAACGTATCTGCATCAAATGCATGCATTGGTTGACCTATATCAAGCATCACATAATTAGTAGCATCAACCAGAAAATTGATACATCTGCTATCAAGACGACTGAGGCGAACTACCATATCAAGATGTGATGGTTGTGCAGCAACTGATGGAAGATAGAGCGCTGCAAAGCGATCACATGCCTCTGGAGCTTTATTAATGGCAACAGAGAAAAAACCCGCTCGTCCTGCGTGCCCGACGAAGCCTTGGCGAAGTAGGGAGTGTCCTACGAAGCCTTGTGCGAAGTAGGATGTATCGAAGGATTCTGCCAAAAATTCTTGCAATGGCCTCAATGATAGATTCAAAATAGCAGCAATTTCACGCGCCAAACCACGATGGCTCCATAAATCAGGACGGCTATTAATAGATTTATTATCAACCTCAATAACATAATCTTTATGTTCTATAGTCTCTTTCCAGGAACCATCTTGCATGTCTTCAGAACAATGAATAGCTGGCAGCATCATATCTTTAACACCACCAAAAATCACCGATGTTGCCCATCGTGGTGCAACACCAGTATCAACCACCATAAACCACAAACTTGAGCTCGCATCTGCTCGCTTGGGTAAAGTATACTCTCGGTTATGCTCAGGTGAATAAACAGTTATCATATCACCGGTAATATGCTTAACTTGAGCAAGCGTTAACTCACTTGTGTTAACGCCTACATGCTTAAAGCCTTCAATTTCTGCAGTAGTTCTAATAAATTTTTCAACTAAGGCAGGCACATCCACATTCGATAGTTCATTTTTAATATGATCAAAAACCCAATTCAATGATATTTTCATCAGATAGCACTCTTTTTAATAAAAATCAGTCATATAAGTAAGAATAGCTCAAATAGAAGATCTTTCAATTGAGCTCTTGCTTTTTTCTTCGAAACTCATCATTACCACCCATATAAATAGCGTGCGGCTTTTTTACTCGTGAAGTGTAATTTGCTCTTCCTTTTTATATGTATTGCTGATAGATTTTGATAAAAAATCTAAAGCAAGGACTTGAGTATATGAAAAAATATCTGATATCTTTGGCAACAATATCATTATCATTATCCCTCTATGGGATGAGGCCCGAGAATATTCATCAACCTCAATCATATTCTAATCCATATAGATATACCGGGTATAATGAATATCAAGCACCATATCTTATGCCAGATAGAAAAGAAAGAAAACTTGCTTTAAAAGAACAGAAAATGATGCTAGAAGAAGGGAAACTTTGCCAACAACAAGTAAATGCATGCATCGAATTACTCCGCGATTATGATAAGATTCCTATTATTAAAACAACCCCGGAGACACGCCGGAATGCTGCTTTGTTTTTAGAAACATGGAGCCACAACCTTACTGCAAATCAATTACCTGAGTTTAAAAAATAATCGCTGATAAGAATAGAAAACAGCAAGGATGTGAAAAATTCACACCCTTGCTGTTTATTTTAAAAATAGTTTTATTCTGCTTTAAAGTAATTAAACATATATGATGCACCAAGTGCACCAACCATCGGTCCAACAACATAAATGATAGCGCTACCCATATCAAAAGCAGATCCACCATCTTTAAATGCATTGCATAAAAATGATGCGACTGCAACCGCGGGATTAAATAATCCTCCAGGCATCATAGTCATTAAACACAATGTTAGACCAAGAATAAGACCAGCAAGAGCTGTATCTTTATAGCGATTCATAAGATTCATGGTCAAATATACCCAAGCAAATAATAATACAAACAACGCTTCCATAGCCATAGGCATCAAAATAGGAGTATCAGGAATTATATCTAAAGCGAAACTGGTAGTGGTTACCATGCAGAAAAAGCAGAGTGCTAATAATGCGCCCAATGTTTGTGCAACCATATACTTTGCCATTTCAGTAGCATCGTAACGTTTTTGCAGCATACACGCAAAGCTAATTGCTGGATTAAAATTCGCTCCAGAAATATGCGCTCCTAGGTAAATAACAGCCATCAACATAAGACCTATCGCTGCTGGATTGGGCATCAAACTAATTGCAACTGTTAGGAAAAATGTTCCTACAAATTCCATTGCATAACGCTTCATCATATATTCATCCTTCTTTTTGGTTAGTGATATTTTTACTACATCTTCTCGATTAATAGCATACTACCTAAATTATGCAAATTTTTATTTAATACCTAATTTTTCACACTCTTCGGGTGATAAAGGATATTTTATAGGATCTTGTGTATGAAAATCACGAACAAGACTCTCTGCAGCAGGGCTGATGGTGTTAGGATATCGCCACACATTATGAAGCCTTGATTTCTCTAACTCGAAACATTGTTTAAAATATGCCTCGTCCATATGTTTTTTCAATACATTTTTCATACCTGGATTTTCAATATATGCTGCTCTTAGTATCGGACCATATGTTGAATGAGCGGTACAAACAAGCTCGGTAGCATCATTACCTGCCTCTGACAATAACAGAGTTACTTGATTATTCAGATGCGGAAATATTACAGCATCGACCAATCGCTCATGCCATTTTTTAACATCATGCCGTTTTTCAACCTCGGGATTAATAGGCCGAAAATAGCGACTTTTAGGCACTATTTGCCTATCTTTAGGAGCATCCATACTGTATAAAAAATATGGTATTGCAATCACACCAAGAATTATTATCTTTTTCATTGTTTTACTACCCCAAAATTATACATTCGAAATAAATATTTTTGCGATCATTAATAAAAAACGCTATAATAATAATTGTTTATTTTTGATCAACCCTCCTTCAGTAAAGCTTCTTTCCTATGAATACCGGTGAAATTATACGCATACATTCTCTTACAAAAACGTATACCAGCAATACACACACTACGACCGCACTTAACGATGTATCGTTGAGTATCAATCGTGGAGAAATATTCGGATTACTTGGTGTAAATGGTGCAGGAAAAACAACCTTATCATCTATTCTTGCAACGCTCCATCCTCCTACTGCTGGAGACATCATATATAATGGAACATCAATATACAATGACATCATCAGTTATCGTCAAGATCTTGGTTTTTGCCCACAGTATCAAAACTTGGATCAATTTTTAACCGTTGAAGAAAACTTATATTTCGCTGGACGCTATTTTCTTGTTCCCAAAGACGTGCTTGCAGAACGTATTGCTTATCTGCTTAAACACTTTGATTTAGAAAAATATGCACATTTTTCTATCAATCAACTTTCTGGTGGCAACAAACAGCGCGTACTTATTGCTCGTGCACTCATTCATAATCCTAAAATTGTTATCTTTGATGAGCCAACTGTTGGATTAGATCCTGATATTAGGCGTGCATTATGGGAACACATTAAACAGTTAAAAAACATGGGAATAACCATTATTTTAACGACGCATTATCTTGATGAAGCTGAGTATCTTTCCGATAGAGTATGTTTTTTGCATACAGGCAAGATTATACTCATTGAACCCGTACAAGAATTAAAAAATAGATATCATAACGCGCCGCTGGAAGAAATATTTATTCGCGTAGTTCAAGAACAAAAAAAATAGTATTATGAATACATTAATAAAACATGCCTGCGTATTTTCTGCCCTTTTAGCTCGGGATATAAAAGTACTTAAAAAAAGGCTCATAAGCCTGGTTATTGATAGCCTTATCCTTGTAGCAATCGCAGTACTTATATTCGGCAATTTATTCCCCATGATGGGAATGCCTACAACATTGATAGGGCCTGTTTTTATTGGCAATTCATTATCCTTTTTTCTTGCATCCTTAGGGTATAATTGGGCATTACGTATTGCCTACGATCTTAAATTTGATCGTTTTATCGACTACTTTCAAACACTTGCCTTACCTAGATCATGGTTATTTGCATACTACCTTACATCTTTTATTATAGAAACTTCATTGGTAACGTTACCGATGGTCACTATTGGCATTATAGCACTGGGCAATAACTTTGGGCCTATCAATGGTAGTTGGCTTGTCTTTTTGTGCATGTATTTCTTGGCCCTACTCTTTTGGGGATTATTCTTTTTGGGTTCAGCTTTTGTATATGATTATCAATGGTTTAGAAGCAATATGTGGGCACGTCGTATTATGCCACTTTTTTTACTAGGGCCAGCGTTTTTTACGTTTAAGACCATTGCCACTATTGCCCCGATAGCCTCAAAATTTTTATTTTTAAATCCTGCAACCTACGTGATTGAAGGATTGAGAGTATCGCTGCTTGGTGGAACTGATTACTTACCATTATCAATCTGCTTAAGTGGTACTTTGCTGGGGATAATTTTTATGTATATTCGATTGAGCTATGGTATTTATAAGCAACTAGATCCCGTATAAATACGGGGACCCCACTTAAGACCCCAATAAGGAAATAGGAAAACATGAACCTCCAGCACATAAAACGTAACACACAGGTTTTTATAACTTTTTTACAACGTGATTTTTACGTACAAAAACCACAACTGATAAATCACTTCATCAATTATTCTCTTATCTTCCCTGCATTATATATGTTTTGTTTTGCATACCTGCAAACCCAGATTTATTTTCACGGGCAAACTCAGATGGGCGCAATTGTTTTTACGGGCACCTGCTTAGTACCATTATTGGTAATGACATCTCACATTTCATTTGATCTACTTTTTGATTTAGAAAAAAATCATCATACCAATTATCAAATTACCGCGCTTGCCCCACAATTACTTTTAATTGAACAAATTTTATTTTCTTCTATTTTTACCTTTTGTATCATGACGCCATTTTTCCCCTTGGCAAAGATTTTTGCAAGCAGTTTTATTGATTTAAGCAACATCCATTGGTCGTCATTATTTCTTATTTTATATCTTGGATCACTCTGTTTTTCTGCCTATCATAAACTTGCAGCAACTATCATTACGGTAAAAAAAATAAGCATGTTTTGGACTCGAGTTAATTTTATTTTGCTCCAGTTGGGCGGTTTTTGGATACCATTAACCATTATTCAATCATTTTCACCAACGCTGGGTTTTTTAGTACGCCTCAATCCTATTGTTTACCTAACTGAAGGGTTACGACAATCTATTATCGGTGGTAGTAAATTTTTACCATTGGCACAATGCGCCAGCGCCTTAGCAGTACTCAGCATCATTTTTACGCTCTTATCATTTCATTTTTTCAAAAAGCGCGTGGATCATATTTAAAACATCCCCATAAGCATTTTTTGTATGGGGACGCCATAATAAGAGATGATAAATTTCTGTTATATGCTATACTAAAGCTAATATTGTTTATTATCGATCTCACACACTCGGGCTTTTATCATGAATAAAATAATTCTTTTTTATAAATACATCGATATAGCTTATCCAAAGCAAGTTATGAAGTGGCAGCAAGAGATTTGCAAAGAACTAGAACTGAAAGGCCGCGTTCTGATTAGCCATGAAGGTATTAATGGTACTTTAGGTGGATTAATCGAAAACCTTGATCGCTATAAAGCTTTGATGACTGAACATGAGCTTTTTGGAAACATAGATTTTAAAGAAAGCTCTGGTGGCCCTGAATGCTTCCCTCGCCTTGCAGTAAAAGTCCGCGATGAGGCCGTTTCACTCGGCATTCCTTATGATGCATTGACGCCACGCAACGCCGGGCAACATCTTACCCCCGAGCAAACACATGATCTGATCGCAAATAAACCGGAAGATCTCGTGATTCTCGATGCGCGCAATAATTATGAATGGGCTATTGGTAAGTTTGAGAATGCAATAACTCCTGATATTGAAAACTTTAGAGACCTGCCACAGTACTTGGAACAAAACCTTGATCAATTCGCAGACAAACAAGTGCTCATGTATTGCACGGGTGGCATACGCTGCGAGCGAGCTTCAGCATATTTAAATGAAAAGAATGTAGCAAAAAAAGTCTATCAAATGGAAGGCGGTATCCACCGTTACGTAGAACAATTTCCTGATGGTTTTTTTCGAGGAAAAAATTACGTTTTTGATGCGCGAATTTCAGTGCGAGTAAATGATGATGTGCTTGGTTCTTGTGCGATTTGTTCACAACCATGCGATGATTACTATAATTGCTTGAATGCTTTGTGTAATGAACATTTTATTTGTTGCAATACTTGCCTTGAAATGTTAGGTAATACGTGCAGTGAAAAATGCCAGACTTTGCTGGCAGAAAATAAAGTACAGCAAAGACCTGAGTTTCAAAAAAGTTGTTCGATATAATTATTTACCCTTCGATACACCCCTACGGGGCACTCAGGGCGAGCGGATTGAGGAAAACAAAATAAAAAACAATCAACTTGCTTACACATTCATTGATTTGAAATAATCGAAAAATTTTCCTTTTTAAGATATTATATTCTTTTTTCCGTTCGCCCTGAGTGCCCCGTAGGGGTGTATCGAAGGGTAAATAAAAAAATAAAGAAAAAACTAATGCAAACAACACCCACCCCACAACCAACACAACTTAATCCCCTCATCATTACCGCCAATGAACCCTTAGCAGACAAAAACTGGTTTGGTACGGGCGGATGTGCACGTTTTTATTGCGAACCAACAACAGCTTTACAATTTCAAGAAGCAATCCTGCATGCAAACACTCATAACCTTGATATTTTCATTCTCGGCCAAGGCGCCAATATCTTGATCAGCGATGAAGGTTTTGATGGTCTAGTAATTCGTCCCATGCTAACTACCACTACCATACTATCTCATAACGAATCTCATGCATTAGTTAAGGCTGATGCAGGTGTTACCATGCCTCATTTAATTGATTATTGTCTTGATAATAACTTACTCGGCCTTGAAGAATTTAGTGGCATTCCCGGTACTGTTGGCGGATCTGTGTATATTAATCTTCATTATTTTGAATTTTTGCTGGCACACTTTTTAATTGAAGCAGAAATTGTCCATAAAAAAAATGGCTCTATTGCCACAGTTGACGCTGAATGGTTTAAGTTTGGCTATAATGATTCAGCACTGCATAAAAAAGATTATTTCCTAATCAGTGCAACATTCAAACTCGCTCGTGCAACCGATGAACAAACAGCATTTGCTCAAGGGCGCAAAACAGAAATCATCAGACACCGCGCACATCGCTACCCTCAAGTACGTACTTGCGGCAGCTTTTTCAGAAACTTTTTTCCTGAGGAAGTTACACTTGAAGTAGATAACAAAAAAATCATTTTTGTAGCATATTATCTTGATAAAATCGGCGTGAAGGGAACCCTACGATCAGGCAATGCTATTGTTTCACCACAGCATGCCAATATGATTGTGAATCTAGGAACTGCTACAAGCACTGATATCATCACCTTGGCACGAGAGATGCAAAAATTGGTACAAGAAAAATTTGGCATCCTGCCACAAGCAGAATGCCAATTAATTGGCTTTAAAAAGTATCCACTTTTATAGCGGTAATTTAGTAGAAACCCAATAACGTCCAAAGAGGCCATCTACGATAAGCCTTAGTCGTTCTTTTTTATCGACTTTATCTTCGATTTTTTTATATTCTTTTGGGTGCTTAATTAAATCTTCTTTGTTTACATTTGAAGGAGTCTTAATAGCATTTATATGCTCTTTATGAGAAACATATGCAACCCAGTTCAAATCTTTTGGTTTTTGACTGCATTGATCAAGTATTTTATCTATAAGCTCTAAATGCTCTGGAGACTGTCCAATAAAACGCAATATTTCATCAATATCAGAATCTTTGCTATCGTAAAAGGGTTCTCCAATAGATATGCATTCCACAGAAAAATCATCACATTTTCCTATCGTCCTTGCTCCTGCTTCTACTGCGGACATTCCAAGCCAATCTCTAGTCCACACAAATTTTGATCTCTCGCCTAAAATAAATTTTTTAAAACGATCAAAGTGCGATAAATAAACATCCTTAGTAATACGCTTTGGCTTGTATTTTGGAACATTTTCCACAACTTGTATTGTACGATCTTCAGATGTTGGAAGGTATTTATCTACTTTATCTAATTTATCCGATTTATCTGATTTATCTGAATATTCTCTGGAAGGTCTCGGAGTATATTGGCCAGGTTTTGTAATTTTTTCATAAAGGCTTCGAGAGTCTTGACCTCTTGCTGGTACCACCAAAGTATCAAAATGAACATTCTGATGATCAGGATACGCTATATGATAAACATTTCTTGTTATCGGATCACACGCGATAGTTTGGCCATCTACGATTTTTTTTGTTGCATCAACTGCACCAACAATTACCGGAATATCTAATTTTTTACCTAATGCGATTGCATGGCTGGTATCATCACCCTTTTCTACGATAATACCACTCACATCCATCAATTCTGAATACCAGGTACTGTGAATTGCAGGAGCAATAACAATATCTCCCTTGCCAACTTTCTTTTTCTTCAATTGCTTGCTATTCATCACCACGCAGGCCTTGCCCGTTATCGGCTTATTACCATAGCTTGCATTGCCTTGCATAATAACTTGATGTTCATTCTGATCATCTTGAGATACGACGATATCTTCCGAAACAGGCTGCATATCAATAGCAAGCATAGGCACTACAAATAAAAACACGATTATCCGGCTTTTAAAGGTTTTTTTCGTAAACATCATGAAAACTTTCTTTAATTTAATTTCTTAAAATCTATCAAATACTATATACTAGTAGTTATTTATACTATATCAGAAAGATGAAAAACTAGGAATTTAAGCTTTACTACGATGAATGAACTATTTTTTATCATCCACACCATTATTATAGCTGGTTTTGCATTGGGATCGCTAGCTCTGGGTAGCACGGCACTTGTTGCATTCGTATGCCTTCAGTGTGTGCTGGCCAATCTTTTTGTTATAAAACAAATCACCTTATTTGGCTTTACGGCAACTTCCGCTGACGCATTTACCGTTGGAGCAACTATTGGTCTTAATTTATTACAAGAATATTTTGGCAAGGAAGTTGCCAAAAAAACGATCTGGATCAACTTCTTTTTGCTTATTTTTTACGCAATCGTATCTCAAATACACCTTGTGTATATTCCCCATAGCGCCGATATAGCACATCAATACTTTCTTCCTCTCCTTCAATTTATGCCTCGAATTGTTGTTGCTTCATTTTCCGTCTATCTTTTTACACAAATGACGGACTACTATCTTTATGGAATACTCAAAAAAATGTTTCATGACAAGCATATTATTTTCCGTAACTATGCATCCATTGCCTTCTGCCAACTTTTAGACACCGTTCTTTTCAGCTATTTGGGGCTATATGGTATTATCGATAATATCGGTGAGGTTATTATTATCAGCTACCTGATCAAGCTAGCAAGCATTATTATTGCTACGCCTTTTGTGGGTTTTTCTCGTAAAATTTATGATATGACGTATACAGCAAAAAACTAGTTGATATTTTTGCAAAATTCAGTCATAGATGATATCGTTATAGTATGTAACTCAATCTTCTCAAAGAGATTTGTTTATGAACAACTATTTTCAACTTTTTCCTTTTTTGCCCATTCACACCAAAATCAATAGTCTAGCTCCGCTCGGCGGTACTCTATAATTTTTTTACCCTACTTGCTCTTTTTTCTATAAACCATCTATGAATGATTTTATTTTTAAGGAAAAAAACCATGTCTCTACTATTGGTTGGATTTGTCACATATTTTTTTATTATTGGCATGATTGCATTTGCAGCTTATATGAGTAGCAATCGAAATATTTCTACTCAATACTCGCAAGCAATTTTGGGAAATAGATCAGTTAATTACCTGCTTACGGCATTATCTGCACATGCCAGCGATATGAGCGATTGGCTTTTTATGGCATTTCCTGGAGCCCTTTATGCCGGTGGCATGATTAATGCCTGGATTGCTATTGGATTAATTGGTGGAATGTTTACCGTATGGCAATATATAGCACCAAAATTACGCACAAAAACGGCCTTGTATAACTGTTTTACCTTATCAACTTATTTTGAACATCATTTTAAAGACACATCAGGAATAATCCGGATAATAAGCGCTATTTTATCAATTATTTTTTTTGCCGTCTATATCGCTGCAGGATTAAAAGGCTTTGGATTTATTGCAGAATCTGTTTTTTACATTCCTTATTTTATTGGCGTTATGGTTGCAATTATTTGTGCTATTGCTTATATCTTCCTCGGCGGATATCGCACTCTTGCATGGATTGATTGCTTTCAAGCCCTATTTTTACTTGTCGTCATTTTTTACGTACCCTACACAGCATTGTTCCATATTGGTGGTTACGGCTCTATAATTACCATGGCTGCCGAAAAAGACATTTCACTTTCTTTATTTCCAGAAACATGGGTTGGTTTCCTTAATATCATACTGATGTCTATGAGCTGGGCCGTTGGATACTTTGGCACCCCTCATATTTTAACCAAATTTATGGGAATTAATGATGTACGCGAAATGTCTAAAGCTAAATATATTGGAATGGCGTGGCAAATAAGCGTGTTGACTGCTGCAGGACTAGTAGGGCTGATTGGAATAGCTTATTTTCCAACAATGATACAAAACAAGGAACTCATCTTTATAGAAATAGTAAAAAATCTCTATTCTCCACTGAAAATAGGCTTTATTTTATCTGCTGTTGCAGGAGCAACGCTTTCAGTAATCACTGCCCAAATACTCGTTCTCGTATCAGTTATTACAGAAGATATATATCACGCCACCATACGGAAAAATGCTACGCAAAAAGAACTTTTGTGGGTATATCGCTTGAGCATCCTTCTTATTGCGCTTTTTAGTTTTTGCATAAGCCTTAATAGAACTCATAGTATTCAACAATTAGTACATTATGCATGGATGGGATTTGGTTGCTCATTTGGCCCGCTCGTTTTTCTATCGTTGCATAGTTCATACATTAATAAATATGGCGCATATGCTTCTATTTTTGTTGGAGGAATCATCGCAATGACATGGCATTCTTTTGGTTTGCCATTTTTTTCAGAGCGATATGCAATCGAAATTCCTGCAGTAATACCGGGATTTTTGCTCAGCATTATTGGTGCATATGCTATTTCTTGGTTAACTAAGCGTTAATACCGATCATTTTTTGATGCAACCTACATTGATTTATAGAAGCAAATGTCAAAAAAGTTCGTATACTTCGACAAGCTCCTACTTCGCCAAGGCTTCGTCGGACTCGTCAGTACGAACTCATTGGTGACTTTTAGATATTAGTAAAAAAAAATTACATAAATATTTTGTCGCTAGACAAAAGAACTCTTTCGCCTTACAATTCTATCTGAAACAGAAACCACATAAAAAAATGTTATACAACGAAGGTATATAAATCATGCAGATTTTTCTTATTATCCCATTTATATTTTATATCAATATACGTGCATCAGAAGATTACGAACCTACTAAATGCGTGCTACCACCCACTAAGTATGGCCCTGCTTATATTCAGGCAAATAATATCGAATTAAAAAAATGGCGCACGTCATTAAACGAAGTCCAATCCAACGAACAATACAGAACCCTTCTGGATTCGAATAAAAATATTCAATGCTTGAAAGTTGTTCCAAAAAAACTATCTGAATATCGTAGATGTTTTCAATATGCTATAGAAACAATCACTGAACTTAACGGCTTTATAGATTTTCCTGGAAAAAACAGGCTCTGCATTAACTTAGAAAAATATTTTGAACAAAGCCCATATCCAAAAAATAATGATCTTATTATTTATACTACCGATGAAAAAAATCATGAGATACATCATTTTGCAATTGCAATAGATCAGATATGGTTTCAATCAAAATCGGGATCCTACCGCCCAATCTCTCAACATTTGCCCTTTGATCTTATGGAATGTTATGGAAACGCAGTCTGGAGCTTTGAACTTAAACAAAAATATCAAGGTGATAAAGGAAAAACACTCCTATTACAGGATATGCAGCTTGATTTGCATAGAGAAATGAACAATATGATAAAATATATGAATGTTCAAGATCAAAAAATAGATGAGTTACTCAATCAAAACAAAAAAAATAAGATCAAGTTCTTTTGTTTCGGCGCCATAGTAGGCATTACGTATATGCTTGCTGTACATGCATTAACACAACAACATAAGCATTCTCTTTCTTAGAAAGCCCAAAAGCCCCTTTTTTTAGGGACTTTTCTTTTTTCTTGTTATACTTTTTATAGTATTTAAGAAAAAAATCAGGTAAAAAGACTTATGTCCTATTTTAAATTTGAACTTCTTCACCGATCCAAAAAATCTCGTGCTCGCGTGGGACGTATACATACTCCGCACGGCATTATTGATACGCCCAGTTTTGTTGGCGTTGGCACCAATGGCGCACTCAAAGCCCTTGATCCCGTTATGGTTGATCAGATTGGTTTACAGTTAATGTTTTGCAACACGTATCACCTTATGCTGCAACCAGGTACAGAAATTATTAAACAAGCTGGCGGCTTGCACTCATTTATCCATAGAAAAATGCCGATCATTACTGATTCTGGTGGATTTCAAGTTTTTAGCCTTGCCTATGGCACCGTTAAAGATGAATTAAAAAGCCGTGGACAAAAGACAGGAAACAATCTTGTTTTAAAAACTACTGAAGACGGTGTTTTATTCCGATCATACCGCGATGGGAAAAAAATATTGCTTACGCCAGAGACATCCATTGCTGCACAAAAAGATCTTGGTGCTGATATTATTATTCCGTTTGATGAATTGCCTCCGTATCACATTGATCCGGGAAAATTAATTAATTCTCTGCATCGAACTCATCGCTGGGAAAAGCGATCGCTTGATGCACATTTGAAAAACCCACAACAACAAGCAATGTATTCGGTCATTCACGGTGGCATTAATAAAGATTTGCGTAAACAAAGCTGTGAGTTTTTAACGCAATTACCATTTGATGGTCACGCAATTGGTGGCAGTATGGGCAAAAATAGAGAAGAAATGATTGATATGCTGCAATTCACTATGCCATTATTGCCAGAAGACAAACCAAATCATTTACTCGGCATTGGTGATCTTGTATCAATTGAACCAATTATCAAACTTGGTATTGATACTTTTGATAGTTCGCATCCAACTCGCTGCGCGCGTCATGGATTATTGTTTACCACCAAAGGATTTGTGAAAATTGGTCATGCAGCTAATGCTACGTATTTTCGACCAGTTGATGATAATTGTGCCTGTTATACATGCCAGCATTTTACGCGAGCATACCTGCATCATCTTTTTAAAGCAGCAGAATTAAGCGCATATACACTTGCAACCATTCACAATCTTCACTTTATGGTGCAATTAATGGCAGAATACCAAAGAAAAATTATGAATGGAGAACTATAAAATGGTAAAACAAGTAAATTCGACTGAAAATCCTCTCATCAAAAGAGTGATTCAACTGCACAGCTCAAAATATCGTGATAGACATCAAGAGTTTATTGCCGAAGGGTTTCGTGCAATTTCAACTCTGATAACATCTGGTAGCAAGCTGATTAATCTATTTGCTACGCAAGAATTTTTGTATGATGCGCAACAGATTACATCTGATTCATTTATCATTGTTGTTCCATCATACGTAATGGATAAAATGAGTACCGCAAAAAATCCAAGCGGTCTTCTTGCAACATTTGCGATACCAACACAACCGTCATTTGATCAATTAACTTCCGGAGTTGTTCTGGCACAAATAGCAGATCCGGGAAATATGGGCGCTTTAATTCGTACTGCTGCTGCAATGGATAAAAAAACAATTGTATGCATAGAAACTGTCGATCCATGGAATCCTAAAGTTGTACAAGCTACTGCAGGAACTTTGGGTGAAGTTTCTATTTTTTGCATTGAGTGGGAAGATTTATTACTCAATAAAAAAAATATACCGTTATGCGCATTAGTTGCACAAGAAGGAAAAATGCCCGATACTATTAACTTAAAAGATACTTTAATTGTTGTGGGCAATGAAGGCGCTGGCATTCCTGAAGCATGGATTGCTCAATGCGATGAAAAAATCACCTTGCCAATGCCAGGAAAATGTGAAAGTTTAAATGCAGCTGTTGCTGGTTCAATTGCTTTGTATTTGGCTGCGAGGTAGTAAAGGTTTCATAATGTCGACAAAAAACAACACCATCTCTTTATTCTCAGCAGTTGTCATCAACGCTAATATTATTATCGGATCAGGTGTATTTATTAATACTGCAGAACTTGCACGCCGAGCAGGATTATTAGGCGGCTTAAGTTATTTTTTCGTAGGTCTTTTACTGCTGCCACTTATTTTATCTTTTGTAAAATTAATTGAAATGTATCCAAGCGGTGGTTTTTATGCATATTGCAGCACAGCCCTTCATCCGATTGTTGGGTTTATTAATACCTGGTGTTATTTTTTTGCAAAGCTATCATCTGCAACACTTTCTATTCATATCTTTACCCTGCTTTTACAAAAAACATTTCCAGCCCTGGCATGCATTGATGTACTTACTTTCGATATAGCCATTTTAGCAGTATTGCTTGGTCTTAATATGTTGAATGTGCGTACCGGAAGCAAAATACAAAGCTGGATCATGCTTTTTAAACTCTTTCCTCTATTTTTTGTTATTGTATCAGGAATATTTTTTCTACAAGGTTCAAACATCACGCCTATTCATCAGCTATGGTCGGGTATTCCTTCTGCTATTCCTTTAGTTCTTCATGCACTGCTTGGATTTGAAACAGCATGCGCAATCAGCAGAAACTTAGAAAATCCTAAAGTTGATGGACCACGCGCAATCATTATTTCATATAGTTTGGTGATTGTTTTATTTGTGCTCTATCAAACGCTATTTTATGGGATTTTAGGAACAGATCTGGCCGCACAAACTGACTACCGTGGAGCATTTCCATTGCTGATTAGTAAGTTTGGCATCAGTGATTATGCTCGTGATATTTTAGGACACATCATTCATCTTGCAATCGCCACTTCTGCCTTAAGTGCTGCATTCGGCATCATTTTTGCAAACATGTGGAATTTATATTCACTTGCAGAGCTGGGTCATACGATCTTCCCCGCTAAAATAATGCAGCGCAATCGTTTTAATGTTCCTTTTGTGTGCGTACTTTCTCAAGGCATCATTATGTTCACGTATTTACTCGTAATGTGCGGAGAAACAACAACATTTCAGCAATTAAGCGCGTTTGGTGCAACCATTACGTATGCCTTGAGCATTGGGGGATTATATGCAACATATCAACAACATAAGCACTCGCTTATTATTCCAATACTTGGATTAATTAATTGTCTTATTTTACTTACAGCATCGTTATATGCTATGTGGGTTACTCATAATCCTATACCACTAAAACTCTTTATTGGAATTACTTTATTTGGGGTTATGATATATATATTATCAACAAAAAAAACAATCAAAAATCATGTATAAAAAAATAATTTTTATTGCTATCGCCTCATTCATAATTCGCAATCTTGAATGCTCGCAAACAAAAAGCTCTCACTACCAATTACAATATTACAAATTACACACCACAAGACCTGCTGATAGATTTGTTGAACCGATAATATCATGCAATATTAATCCTTCATACATGAGTATACAACACGGCGAGCTTTATTATATAGTCGGCAATAATCAAAGACGGATTCTGGCAGTTGAAAGCACGGTATCATTCTCCGTTGATCAATACGAATCTATTAAGCGGCATATTGGAAGCAACAAACCATTCTATATTGAAGCGCATAGTGCAAATAAAGGATTCTGGCAGTTGTTTGCAGTTAATCCGCAACGAACGAAAATAAAAACGATCCAAAAATAACTGTATTACTAAAAAAAAAGGGATTATTAATGAAATATATTGCTTTGCTCTTATCTATCAGTTCTCTGCCTTGTTTTGCCATGGATGGGTCTTATCAATTACCATCTACAAAAACTATTATAGAACGCTTAAATAAGGCAGAATTGAAAGAATTTGCCCGCGAAAGCAAAATGGCCAATACTCTTGGCGATGCCTTTTTTAGACCTATAGCTCTTCATACCCAAGTAACTTTTATGGTAGAAGAATATAATCAGCGTCGGCCTACGTGGAATTATCAAGATTATAAAAAAGGATTATATGATTCCAAAAGCCCTACTGTTTCAATTATTATGAACTTACTTCTACAAGATCATCCGAGAGCGCTGACAGCACTCACAAAAAATTATGATGGAGCATTTTTGCGATAGAAAATTCTATCGCAATTTTAATGTAATAAGCGCCAATAAACATAAAACCAAAGAAATAATGCCAAATCGCGTAGTAATACGCGATTCTGGCCATCCAAGCAATTCAAAGTGATGATGAATAGGGGCCATCTTGAAGATGCGCCTACCTAAATAACGCACAGAAAGCACCTGAGCCATTACTGAAACCGTCTCAAGCACAAAAAGCCCATCCCACACATACAAATTCTTTCTATTTGACATTTTTGGTTAATGTGATAGATTTATTAATGAAAGAGTTTACCAATTTATTTCCAAAGGATATTTGTCTATGAAAATAAAATATATTGGCACATTAATCTCATCATTTGGTCTTTTATCATGCTATGTATTATTGGCAACTGTAGATAATAACTTAGATCTTAAAGATCTTGGTATTGATAGTTTGCTTTTAAACAGATGCGAACTGCTTAACAAAAGAACATCATTTTTTTTGACTAAAGATGAACAAATGGCAAAAAAACAATGTTCCTTTTTAAATAACCTTCTTGAAAAAACTAAAGAAACAGGATGTTCTGCTGAATCACTTGGACTCGGTTTTAAAGAAGCAGTAAAGCAATTTTACCTTCAAAATGAAGATGACCAAAAATTTACATCTGAAATACGTAAAAATTATCTTACATGTCAACACACATCGGGAAAAAAAACAATTAAGCAAGTCATAAACGAAATCATCCCGACAGAAGATCAAGCAGCAAAACAAAAAGAATATCAAAGGCTGAAGGCTACTGCCAATAAAAATATCCAACAATATACACAAAATTTTAAAACAAAAAAAACACAGCAACTAGAAGAGGAAAAAGAAAAACAAGCGAGAGAAAGAAGAAAATTTTAATTTAAGGATCAAAACATGAATAAAAAAATAATTTTATTTTTATCAATTCCTTTTCTGTATATATTTACCGCTAATGCAATGAGTTTGATAGAAACAAACAGGAAAATAAATAGATTATACCAACAAAAATATAAGTGCACAGACCCACAACAAGAAAAAGAACTAGATGGTGAAATAGAACGACTAGAGGAAAAGCGTACCATATTGCGACCAATAAATGAATTGTATGATACCGTAGAAAATAGCAAACTTTATTCAAAACAAGATCAAGATTTTATGCTCGATGTTTTGGCAAATACATCGGACTTTATATATGCAAACTCAGACCTTTATGCTAACGATAAAATTCGATTAAAAAGTCGTTTGAAAATGTATGAATCAGGAACTCAAATAAGCAGATGCCCTTGGGAACTAAATCGTGATGGAGAATGTTCCAATAAAGTGGCGGAAATCTATCAGTTACTTTATGCGAAATTACAGCTTGATAACATTGTAGCACAGGATTCTTCATCAAAAGAATCTACAGAAGAAATCTTATCGGATATTAAGAATCGTTGTGAAAATGACGAAGATTTGAATAAGTGGAGCACAAAGTCATATATGCAAACAACCCTTCGTCGTGGGTTGAATACACAAGAAAACAAATAATAAAATAATAAGGATCATTTATGAAAAAGCTATATTTATCCTCAATCGCACTATTGACAACTCTAATATTTGTTGTTGAAGGCAAACATTATCCCTATCTTTCAGAATTAGGTAACAAAACAAGTAACAATTGCCAACAGGTACGGGCTGCGATCTTTAAAAGAGGCAATATGGAACTTTATTGCGATTCATTAGAAAATCGACTTAAAACATCTGCTGAAGAAGATGAATATGAAGGTCCTGGTGGCTGGATAAGTCAATTCATGGGTGCCAGCGACCTCATTGAAATTAGATTACTCCTGCGTGAAGTACTCAAGGACGAATCGGATGATGAAATAAAATGGAAAGAATATAACGAGTACCTCCAATTAAAACATCAATTAAAAGACAAACATAATGCAGCACAAAAAGAAATCCTAAGAAAAAAAGCTGAAGAAAAAACAAAAAATAGATTTTAAATAACTGACTATTAAAACAGCGTAAAAATAAAACACCTCAAATGCAAAACTGAGGTGTTTTATTTTTACCGCAACTTTAACGTAATGAGCGCCAATAAACATAAAACCAAAGAAACAATACCAAATCGCGTAGTAATACGCGATTCTGGCCATCCAAGCAGTTCAAAATGATGATGAATAGGGGCCATCTTGAAGATGCGCCTCCCTAAATAGCGTACTGAAAGCACCTGAGCCATTACTGAAACCGTCTCAAGCACAAAAAGCCCGCCAGAAATGGGCAATAAAAGCTCTTGTTTAGCCATAATTGCCATTAAAGCCAACCCGGCGCCAAGCGCCAAAGACCCCACATCTCCCATGAAAATTTGCGCTGGATATGCGTTATACCATAAAAACCCCAAAGAAGAGCCTATTAAAATGGCTCCAAGCACAGCAATTTCGGCCGTTCCTGCAAAGGGAATTTGTAGATAATGTGCTATACCCCAATGCCCTGCTAAATAGCAAACAAGGGCAAATGTAGCAAAATTTGGCAATAATGAACCTATAGCAAGCCCATCAAGGCCATCAGTAAGGTTTACTGCATTACTACAAGCCACTATTACAAAAATAGCCCAGGGGATGAAAAAAAGGCCCAAATCGGGCTTACAATGCTTAAAAAACGGGAAAATGAGCTCCGTAGAAAACGGCGTTAAAAAAACAAGGCAGAAAACAACGATAGTAGCTACCAGAAGCTGTAATCTAAACTTGCTACCAGAAGAAATGCCCTTTTTTGCATGAATTTTACTCCAATCATCCCAAAAACCAAGCATACCAAAGCCCATAAGGCATACTAAGAAGATCCAGACCTGCAAATTGGCTAAATCACACCATAATAACGAATTAATCAGCACTGTAGCCAAAATGAATATACCCCCCATGGTGGGCATACTATCCTTAGCTTTATGGCTTTCGGGCGTAAATTCACGCACTTTTGATCTAAAAAATCTACGGGAAAGTCGTATAAAAGTATCTCCAAATACCAAAGAAAAGAGCAAGGAAGTCAGCAAAGAGGCCACTGCACGCACGCTCACGTAGTGCAAAACATTAAAAAATGGCCAATAAAGCTTCAAATAATGAGATAAATGGTATATCATGCAATTAGCTCCATGGACGCTATGCTTGCCATGGGGACCCCACGCAAGACACAAATTGAGTATTAAAAACTATATTATTATGCTCAATAATAATGAAAATAGCGATTAATTCAATCTTTTTGGGGTGCCTTTGACGCGAGAAAGGTACTGGGGTAGACTGATAATAGGTCAATAAAGTAGGACACAATACATAACCTTGCTAATAGAGGGGTTTTCTTATGAAAAACACAATGAAAAAAAGTCTTTTTAGTAGAGTAGCGTTACTTGCAACATTGATCTCCATAACAGGTATAGCCAATGGTGCTGAAAATGAAGCAACAATGCAAGATTTTGGTACATTCGTTTACGCTGTAGAGAGAAACTTCACTGATTTCTTTAGTACAACAAACAAAACGCCATTTGGCACATGTATCAATGCACTAGAGAAATTGTTCACTGATTTCAAGAAAAAAATCGAAGCTACTGTTTCTCGTGGTACAACTAATGAATTAGCAAAAGAAATTAATGATCTTATTGATTATGCATTACATCATTTTAATAATGCATGTACTATCATGAAGAAATATAACGGAAAACCGTCGGGTGAAGCTGCTAATTTTGGTGCAGAGTTTAAGCGTAGCTTTAATACTGAAAAAGTATTCGGTGAAATCATCGCTAAACTTAAAGTGTTAAAATGCAAAGCGGCTGAAGCTGGTGAAAAAGATCTATGTAAGAAGATTGAAACAGTCACCACTATGATTGAGAAAAAAAGAAAAGAGTGGAATGCTAAATCTGAGTTAGCACTCTTTGCTGGTTTATCACACCGTATGGGTTGTAAGTAATATAACCCCACGCTCAATACTTTGCGCATGGGGACCCCAATAAAAGACTCGGATATAAATGAAAGAGGCACACCTTAGGATGTGCCTCTTTTTACAATAAAACTCTGGGCAATCCTAAGAAAAGGAAAAAAGCGTCCAACCGGCCATATGATTATGCCGAACAAAAAAAATCATTTTTTTTGTATAAGTCTCAACATCCATTTCATTATATAAAGCTTCAATTGTTTTTTTAGGTTTTAAGTATTCTTGAATACTGCTTGCAACCTTAAAAAGAATATTTCTATTTTTTCTTAGCTCGTGAAAATACATTGATTCATCAAAGCCTACATAATAATTTTTAGGCTTAATGTGCTTATAAAAATCTATACAACATCTTCTGACATTTTCATATGAGCAAAAATCAAGTTCATCACTTATTTTAAACATCATTTCTGGCGCCAAAGTATGCCACCTGCTCTGAATCGGAACTATATCCATAGATTTCACTATCGATTGCATAAAAAGTAGTGATAATATCAATCTTGCGGTATTCATGTTATATATTTCCCCTCTTGCAGACAAAAACCCAATAGAATACACTAGTGTAAGGTAAATTTTTCAAGTACGCACTATAAAAAACTGTATGAATCACAAAAAAACAATTCTTTTTTTATTACTATTGAGCTACCATTCGCTTCATCCCATGCAATTGATATACGATCATCCAAAAATTTCTATGAGCGTTATTTTGTTCACGGGCATCAGCTTTTTCTTAAAAAATCGATTAATATATTTTTTTAAAAAAAAGTTTTTTTTATATCAATCAAAAAATAATGATGTTAATAAAGCCGCCCCAACACTAACACATCCTATAATGGATCCGAACGCACAAGAGGACTCCTATCCTGGTGATACTCTCTTGCATAAAGCCTGTGATGCAAATGATATCGAAGAAGTACGTTTTCTATTACTTCATCCCCACACCGATCCCAATGTTAGAAATCGAAGAAATCAGACAGCTCTCTGGGTGGCGTGTAATGATTCAAAACTAGAAATAATAGAACTTTTGCTCGCGGATGATAGAACAGATCCAAATATAGATAGACCACTTTTTGTATCACTTTTTAGATGTACAACAAAGCCTGATTATCTGGAGAACAGCTTAAAAATTATAAAATTATTTATAAAAAACCCCAAAATTGACCTGAATCAAAAGTATTGTCAGTATACTCTTTTATCCATAGCATGTTTGCATGGCTGGACAGAAATTGTAAAAATGGCATTAGAGCGAGAGGATATTGATCCAAATGAAACACCTAATCCTGATACATACTTAAGAATAGCACATCGAAATGGCAATAAAGAAATTTTTGAATTGTTACGCAATCATCCAAAGGCAGATCTTGCAGATCTATTTACTATAGCGGTTGAAGCTGGATATGAAGATATCGTAGAAGAATTACTTAACAAGTATACTCTTGATACATTAAAATTCCCTGATTCAAAATCCTGCAATAATCCACTTACAGAGGCTTTACCTAAAGCTGCTCGCACTGGAAATATAAATATATTCACCAACATACTCAAGCAAAAAAATATAAATATAAATTTACGAAATCACAACACTGCTCTGTATGAGGCGGTTGATGCCGGACATATTGAAATAGTCAAACTATTGCTACAACAAGAGAAAATTGATATCAATTTAGGAAATGGAAATAAAACACCGTTTTACCTAGCAATAAAAAAAAATAATACTGAAATTGCTTTCTTGCTATACAATCACGATCCAGCAACGGTGAATATTCAAAATATGCTCGGTCAATCATCATTGATGTTTGCTGCATCAACACATGGAACAGATGTGATCAATTTTTTGATTGATATATGCAATGCCAATATGTATCTCAAAGATAAAAATGGTGCAACATTCTTGCATTATCTTGTTAGAACCAACCAACATTTTAACCTCAACACATTACACTTTTTTCATAATTATACTGATAAAGAAAAAAAATTATTCCTGAATGAGCAACTAGAATCATTTGCACAAGTAGTTTTTAGTGATAATGTATGTGAAGAAATAGACAGTATGTCCCTATCATTTATTAATTATTGCGCAAGACACGGAGCAGATCTTAATCACAGAAATATCAAAGGAAAGATTCCTCTTGATATCGCATTCAACCAGTATAAAAATATAGTCCCCTATATACACGACGAATCGAAGCAATTTATCATTAAAGAAAAAATTTATCATTCTTTTTTAAGAAGAACAGAAAGTGCAACAAATCGAGATCTATGGTTTCACTTATCACACAATGGAATAAATAAAGATATATACCGAAATATAATGAAATATTACTATGCTCTTAATATTGATTCCTATGTGGTAAACTGGTCTGAATATTCTTGCAGCTATCCAAAAAGCAGGAAAATTGCCATCAAAAAAAATCGTTTAAAAGAACAATATGAGCGATTGGGTATATTTGACACCGATGCACGAAAAATTATGCATAGCTTAACATTATGATTTAAAACCCTTATAAATCAGTAAAAACTCTCCATACCAACCCCTTGCAGATCAAAACCCCAATAAGATATACTAAAACAGTGCAAGAAAAAGCTTTCAAATGTACACTTTTTTGGCAAAACATCATGAACTCAAGAAAATACAATAATGGTCCAAAAAATACGATGTATGTAATATCTTTTATTTTTTCAATATTTTTTTGTATTACCGTTATTTTTCAGATACATCCATCAGATGTGTGTTTACCATATTTATGTTCTGATACATGTAAAGATATTCGTAAAAGCCAGATCTATCCTCAATTATTACAAAACGATTTTTTATATTTAACCCAGGTAAATCGTTATTTGCACAATGAAATAGGCACTGTTAATTATATTGATTTTAAAAAATTAAAAAAACATTTTAAAGATGCATCATTAAGTGGATACAACTACAACCTGAATATATGGACTAGAAAAACAATCCATCTTTGTTGTTTACCTAAACCTTACTCAAACACCTTGAAAAAAGAAATGTATCATTTTATTGAAACAGAAATTATCCCCACGTTTTGGTCAAATAAAAGTTGTTTTTTGCATAAAGTACGTAATGTTCATCATCAATGTTCTTATTATAAGTATTGGATCGATCCATCGTGTGGCAATAATTATATTAAATTGATATCAGGTAATGGTGCAGCTTCTGATGAAATTACTACTATTTCTTTGGAGAATGATAGTAATAAACGAGCATTTCTCAGTCTTAGTAGCAAAAACAATCTACTACTTTGCGATTCTTGTCCTGATATTCACACTGCCGACCAAAATGATTATCCACAAGATTATTCGCATAAATACTACTACGCTATGATTCTCTATATAATTGACGACTTAGATCAATCACTTGAATCACTAGATCATTACGTTAATAATCCAGAAGAGCATGCCCCCTTCATGATCATTTTGTCTAATGATTTACAAAACAACGAACAAATGAGACAAAAAATACGCGATAAAATCGATAAAAGATTTGTCAATACTGAATATGGTTATAAAACAGCCTATTATTGTAATCGTAGTTCTGGTAAAAAAGAACCTAAAACAAAATTATACTCTAATTGTCGCTCTTGCGAAAAAGATCCTAGCGTAAAATGGCTATATCCTGATCCTGAATTAGTTCCAAATTTTTCATTCCTCATTGAAGAAAAAGCTGATCGTTCAGAAGAAGATAAGCTTATAGCTGAGAGAGAAAAAAAAGAAAAATTAAAAAAAATAAACGAAAAACGCAAAAAAAATGCATATTTAGAGGAAAAAAGAAAAGCCAAAGAAGCATCACAAGTTATATCAGTGATTAATGAACAAAATAATCATATAGATGATAAGAAGTTAAGCGATGTACCTGTAATTGAAAGCAAATCAATTGAATCAGCAGATGAACATATTCCAAAGTCCCAAAAAATTACTCATGCATTATTTGAACCCTTAAAAAACAACCGCAATATTATTGCAATTTCATTCCTTGGTCTTAGCAGCATCATCGGTATTTGGCTCATCTTTAAATACCATACACTTTATGAAATATTTGATCATCAAAGCACATAAACTTCTAAAAGTATAATTACATTGCCAAGCGATAAAGAAATCAAAGAATTACACATCAATCAATAGCCCTTATTGCTCCAGATCTCATGCATAATTAATTAGAACCTATAAAACAATATTGGCTTATTTTTCAACGTCTTCTTGTAGAAAAATCGCTTTTGCAACACCATTGCGTGAACAAGAAAATAGTCGTTTATCTATAGGCATGGAATCATATATTTTTTGCATGTGCGGATACTGCACCAAGCCTTCTACAGGTATATTTTTTTCTGACATAAAACGAATTAACAAATATTCTGCTATGGTAAAATCATTCCGTAATAAAAATATCTCATGCCCTTTCTTATCAGCATCTTCAATACACAACATGCTTCCCTGAGGCTCACTAAACAAGAGATTCTTAGAATTATCAAATGTGATTACCACTTTTCCTGATTTAATATCAATCAATTTGCGTGTATTGCCTTCATCATCTATCACAATAAAATCACCACTTGGATGATAATTGGTTATAAAATTATTAAATACTTTTGCTATCCCAAAATTCTCTAACTCTTTAAGTCTACAATCAGGAAAAAATCCGGTTTTAAAATCGCGCATTGTATGTAAATTTTTGGTAGGAATAAACCATGTTTTACTTAACCCGCCTAATACAATATATTTTTGAAGGACAAATACGTCCAAACGTGCGTAAGTTACAGATAAACAGAATGCACCAGTTTGTATATCAAAAACATTCATTTTATACTCAGGATGCTGAACAGGCTCCGAAATAATGAGGTAACGCCCATCATAACTGAATGTAGATGATGTACTCGCTTGCCATTCAATACTTTTAAACGAAAATTTTTCTTTTCCGTCTTTTACACTTATCAACTGTGGTGATTGCATTTTATCATGAAGAATAACAAATAATAACTCTCCATTGGGGCTTAAAGCAGCATGTTCTACACCAGCAATAATCCTTTTAGATTGCCTGATACCATCTATCATTTCACTGATTATCACCACATCACCATATTTAACCATGCATATTGTTTCAGATACATTGAATTGAATATCATCAACGTTTTCATACACTATTGATTGCGTCATAAAGTTAAATAAACTTTTTTTATTTTCCTGATGACTACCTCTTTGAATATTTTTCAGGCATAATTCTTGTTGATTTCGCAATGCTCGTTTAAGCGAAACATAAGCAATTGGACATTCATATGATCCCATAAGTTCAATACCATTTTTAATGATGGTAATCATATTGCGACCTATATAATACGAAAATGAACCACTATGGCCATAGTTACAATAATTTTGCCCAGGAAACGGATCCTTTTCCTGCCCAGTTATTGCAAATGTTTTCAAGATATCTTTCCCCTCACTCACCCACCAGGGATCTCGAGTTTGTTCTTTTACTATTACGTTATTATTAAACTCATCGAACATTACACGATAATAAAATAGTTTTTTACCTGGTACATTAGAATCCTGTTTATAGACAAATTCATGTCCGAATTTATGACAAAAATTATTGATGGTAACTTTTTTACTTAACTCATCAGGAATCAAAAAACATTTTTCTATTGTTTGTGGCAATAGTAATTCATCAATATTATCTTTATCTATCATTTTTGAGAGTGTGTTAATACAGAGTTTTTTTAACGAAGAAACTTTATATTCCATTTGTCCAGCGGGTTGCATGGGTACTACATCAAGTACTTGGAAAAACAATACTCCAACAATCAGAAAATGATAGTGCATTTTTTGCATATGATAGTCATCCAATTTTAAATTACACAAAGGAGAATCCATTACCATTGTAGAATTTGTATTGAAAAAATCAATAAGACTCAATACAATAATATTATTTAATATTTACTTATTGTCTTCTAACATAGGGTTTTATGAACAATTATACACTCCAAATGAGCATTACAATTCTGACATTATGCACTACAACAATTTCATTTTCCATGTTTACTACCTACAATATTCATAATAAAAGGCAATACCTACAAAAAAAAGATCTGTCTTTTTCAGAAATTATTCGTAAAAGCAATGATGCTGAAAGAGAAAAATCAATATTACTACTTAAAAATGAGCCTGAAGTAAAAGAGTTTGTATTTTTGGACAACATACTAAATCCCGATACGAAATATAGTATGGCAGAACATCTAGATTTCAAAACGGAATGCGCGTATTGGTGTACCAATAAAGTAAACAATATTGTAGGGCATAAGAATTGGCTAAAAAGAGAAAACTTGCATCACTTTTCATCTGAAGATCTTGATACATATAAGGTTAAAACTGCATATCTTCATTCCGTAACTGGATTTGATCCGCAGCTTATTACCTATACTCTCGATCATCTTACAGCTGCAGTTGTAACAAGATCGCATGAGCAATTAGCATCATTATTAAAAAAAAGAGAAGATCTTTTCTCCAAAGGTATTTATTTACAACATCTCCCTTTTACCAGGAGTATGCAACTTGCAAAATCACTTGCTCGGCGAAGAATAGACAATAAGGAAGTTGAATTTTTTGAAAGCAAAGATCATTCATTGATTACTATTCGACAAAAAAATATGGCTGCTATTGAGATGCTATTAGAACACGAATGCCGACTACATCTCATAAAAAAACAATCCTTTCAAAAACTTCACAATATTAAAGGATATCAAGAGTATTTAAATTCCCAAGGTAAAGCTTTTTTAGAAGAAATAATGGGCAGTATTGATTCAAATGATTTAGAGTATTTTAAACTATTGGTAAAACATATTCATCCCCATATCATCAATGTTCCGATGAGAAGCAAATACAACTATAATGAGTTTCGTACCACTTTAGATAAGGTATCTGATCGTGTGTTGTGGTCAACCTGTATAGCATATTGTGAGCCAGCAAAACATACGCCAGAATTTCTGCAGGCATTGAGTCCTTTTTTAATACGACACGGAGCTTTAACATACGAAGAATTAATGGTTCTTTCTACACAACAAGATAAAAATTATGGATTTAAGCTTCCTCAAGATTATCATGAAACCGGTTTTATTATTAAAGATGAGGCAAATCAGACTTGTTATTGGGTAAATCCTAACCTATTATTAGACAACGCTAAATAAATCTTCTGAACTGTGTACATAATTTATAACCACCGCTTACGCAAAAATATCTTTTTTTAATGCTACTCTATAAACTTATAATCACGCTTTATACACAATAAAAAACGGAGAATCTTATTCATGGTAGATCTTACTACAAAAACTGTATTACTTTTGATAGCAACTTCTCATCTTATTACGCAAGCAATGGATGCACCAATTCTTTCCACAAAATCGATTAATGAAATAATCCAAAAAAACACCTTACGTCTTGACCTTGGCACTGAAATAAAAAAACTGGCATGGAGTCCTAATGGTAACTATATTGCTGGAATCAATACCAATAATCCATCCTTAAAAGTCTGGGATATCGCGGCCGGCAAAGAACTATGGAATGATCGTTATTTATTCTGTCATACCCAATCGATTGCTTTCAGTCCCGATAGCAACCACATTGCGGCAATCGGATATATCTATAATCATGATTCCTACCGCCCTCCTTACAATCCGCATTATCTAAAAATAGTTGAAACAACAACCGGCAAATTAAAACTACGCTCCGATCAGTTTAAAAATATTTCATGCTTTGCCTACCGTAATGATGGTAAACAAATTGCTATGGGAGTTGAAGAAGCAGACTTCTTTGACCATACAGAATGTTTAAAAATAATTGACACTCAAACAGGAAAATTTATTGACTATTTCTTACCACGAAAAGGCTTTATCTCTTCACTTGCATATAGCCACGATGGAACAATACTAGCTTTATGCCTTTACGAAAAGGATAATAATATTGTCTTAATCGACGCTGTAACTGGCATCCTAATAAAACTATTAAACCAAAATGATAGCATTCACTCCTTACAGTTTTATCATAACGACATATCAAAACTTATCTCCTGCAGTAAAGATCGTTGCTTGTTGTGGGATCTGTGGACGGGTACAATATTAAAGGATTTTAATAAAGGAGATAGTGGTAGTACCACTTTCGAGGATATAGCTCTGAGCAAAGATAACAAAAAATTAATTACGGGAAAATATAGAAATTTTATCCCAGCCGGTACTCCGCCAAGAGAACCTTACTATTGTGTTACCATGTTCGATACAGAAACAAGAAAAGTAATAGTAGAGTTTGAAAAAGAGAATGTTGACGCGCTAGCTTATAGTCCCGATATGAAAAAAATTGTTTTAGCAAAATGGATTTATACAAATATAATTACCTTACCAAGCGATGAAGAAATAAAAGAATTGGAACAACGTATAGATAAATAAGACACGGGCTGCATATTTTATCTCCTCATATAAAAATATGCAGCTATAATTGCTAATGATCCAACAATCATGAGATCTTTGTTGGCACTGATGCACAAAAAATTATACTGAGCCTAACATTGTGATTTAAAATCCTTATAAAGGGCGTAAAAGCTCTCTATACTCCCCTCTTGCAGATAAAACCCCAATAAGATACACTGAAATAATATGAAAAAGCTTTCAAATGTACACTTTTTTGGCGAAAAAATGATCACAAAAAAATACGATTTTGACGTTATAGTGGTTGGCGGCGGCCATGCAGGCATAGAAGCAGCTCACGCTGCAGCAAAACTTGGCTCCAAAACCCTTCTTATTTCCCTTGATCCCAATAAAATTGGTACCATGCCTTGTAATCCAGCAGTTGGTGGCGTAGGCAAAGGCCATATTGTTTATGAGATTAGTGCATTGGGAGGTCTTATGCCTCGTTTATGCAGCAAAACTTATTTACAAGCTCGCATGCTCAATACCAAAAAAGGCTCTGCCGTACAGGGCTTACGTCTACAAATCGATAAATTTGCTTACAGTAAATTAAGCCAAGAAGAACTCAAAAAAGTCCCCAATTTAACTATTTATGGCGGAACTGTTGAAGATATCATTCTTGATGAAAATGGGGCAGTTTGTGGCGTAACCCTACTTCGCCCCTTCTCCGCTGAAGCTTCGAAGGGCTTTCAGCAAGGCTACGACGCGTCCTCCGAAACTTTACCGTGTCCTCCGAAGCTTTTAGCGAAGGATGGAGTGAAGGAGGAAGGGCAAGAAACAAATACTGAAATATTCACTACTGCCACTGCCATTTTAACTACTGGCACCTTTTTAAATGGCTTATGCCATATTGGTGAAAAAAACTTTTCAGCTGGCCGCCGGGACGAAAAAGCAGTTACGGGTATTTCTCAATTTTTACACCGTGCGGGACTACGCTTAGGCAGACTTAAAACCGGAACACCTCCGCGTTTACTTAAATCAAGCCTTGATTTCTCCAAAATGGAATACCAAGAGCCAGACCAATTAAACTACTTATTTGAATTTCATCCCATAAAAGTAGAAAGCTCTCATGCATGTTATATCACACACACTAATGAAAAAACGCATGAAGTAATTAAAAACAATTTACATCGCTCTGCAATGTATAACGGTACTATTTCTGGTATTGGCCCTCGATATTGCCCATCTATTGAAGATAAAATTCACCGTTTTGCTACAAAAAATTCTCATCATGTATTTGTAGAACCAGAAGGCGCTGATTCTGATGAAATCTACCCGAATGGCATTTCAACATCTTTGCCTCTTGATGTGCAAGAACAATATATTAGAACAATTGCAGGGTTTGAAAACGCAATCATTACCAAAGCTGGTTATGCAGTAGAATACGATTTTGTGTATCCAAACCAATTGCATCAAACCCTTGAAGTGATCACTGTGCCTGGCCTATTTCTTGCCGGACAAATTAATGGCACCACAGGATATGAAGAAGCTGCCGGGCAAGGAATTGTTGCAGGTATCAATGCTCATCAAAAAGCGACTGGTAAAGAACCTTTTATCTTGGATCGTACTGAAAGTTATATTGGCGTGATGATTGATGATTTAGTGAGCATGAGTGTGGATGAGCCTTATCGCATGTTTACCTCCCGTGCTGAACGAAGATTATTGCTCCGTCAGGATAATTCATTCTTGCGCCTTACAGAACGCGCATATACTTTAGGAATGATCGATCAACAATTATATAATGATTTTATTGCAGAAAAAGAATCTGTGGAAAAAGCTTTAGAGGAATTGCGTTCTCAAATGAGTAGCACTGATTTATTGCGCATATTCGGGCAAGACGAGTGTGATAAAAATAAGATTTTAGAATATATTTCAACACCTCTTTCTGAACGTGCATTGCAAATTGTTCATTCAGAGATTCGCTATGAACCGTATATCACGCGCGAAAAACAGGAAATTAAAAAATCTGCTCATTTTAAAGATCTGGTAATTCCTGAAAACTTTGATTATTATGGTATCCCTGGATTATCAAAAGAATTGCAACAGAAGTTAACTAAAAATAAACCTCGAATAATATCACATGCTGCGCTGATTCCGGGCATGACACCTGCTGCAATATCATTGTTGATTTTTAGGGTAAAAGAACGTACCCTACTTTAGCCCAATCCTCACTTTGTTCGTATTGGGCACCCATTGAAAGAAACTGAAAAAGGAATTACATGCTTTCCTATTTATTTTTATTCGCGACAACTATAATTGCACCAGAGTTACCCACAATTGAGCTAACTCTAACCGAATCGCAAGCAATTCAAGAGATTGTTGCAGTACTCACGCAAGAAGAAAATACATCAATAACAGCCACAGAAACTTCAACCACTACCGAAACATTAGTTGCGGTAAAAATACAACCCATTACCATAACCAACGCAATTGAACCAAGTATGCTTGAATATAAGCATTGGACTGGCAAATACAGTCCTGATGAATTTAGCATCTCAGTTAATGGCGTAAAAATTGAATCCGGAAAAACCTGTGATATTCCAGCCAACTCAAAAACGGTTGAAATTGGCTACACCTATTCATTCATGAATGGTATGAAAAGCGGTGGAAGAAAAATATCATATGAACTGAATGAAAACATCGCGCAAGCGCATATTTCTTTTAACTGGAAAGACGATTGGCGAGTGATCGTTGACCAGGGTAGAGCAATAAAAGAAGTAAATACGTAATATACTCGCTTAACTCTCTTAATAGGGGGTCCTCATGTGAATCCTTCGACCCTCTTTCGCTAAAGCTTCAGAGGGCAGGCAGGAGTCCGACATAGCCTTGGCGACGTCGGATCAGGATGAGCGGCGGAACATGGGGTTAAGCTGATGAGCGCGAAAAATGAATGGATTTTTATGAATCTACCTTTCTCACCAGAATTATTACATATTTATGGACCATTTGGCATACAAGCCTATGGTCTTTTTATTATGCTTGCGATAATCACCACCGTATGGTTCATACGTAAAGATAAAAGATTTACACAGCTCAATCTTGAACCTGTTTATCTTAACATTATTTTTGTCAGTATTCTTGCAGGATGTTTTGGTGGAAGGTTATTGGAAATTGTATCTGAACCTGATACGTATCCTCATTGGTATGATTGGTTTGCATTATGGCAAGGAGGATTTTCAATATTGGGAAGCATCTTAGGTATTATCTCTATCGTTCCGATTTATTTAAAAAGTATTAATATTCCTGTTTTGCCCACCTATGATTTGGTAGCAATTTATGCACCATTGCTGCAAGCAATTGCACGCTTAGGATGCTTTACTGCAGGATGTTGTTATGGGATATCAACGCATAACTTTCTGAGTGTTATATATACAAACTATAAAAGTTTTGCACCACATGGCATTGCAATCCATCCCACACAGCTTTATAGCTCAGCAATCCTTTTCATTATTTTTCTTTTTATGTATTTTATTGGTCAAAAAGTTTTCAAAAAAACTGGCCAACTCTTTATTACCTATCTTATTTTTGTTGCACTCGAACGATTTATTACTGATTTTTGGCGCGCCGAACGTATTATGATTACTCATTCCTTATCATTCCATCAACTAGTTGCTCTTAGTATCATCACAAGCGGTATACTTTTTTCGATATCACTATCTCGTATTCGACAAAGAAGATAAAACTTCTTGTGCAACTCGAATTCCTGATTGTATTGCACCATTCATCGATGCAAAGTTCTTGTTAGTATGTTCTCCTGCAAAATACAATCTGCCCTTAGGGCTGCCTAAATGTTTTTTTTGCTTATAAGCATCTACGGAAAAAGATGAGTATGCCTGCTCTAAAATAGTAGGATAATAGTCTGCTTTTTTTTGATCCCAAGAAGGATACGCTTTACAAAAAAAATCATTCATGTCATCTTTCCACTGCTCGATGGATCCCATCATCTTTTTTGCTTTATCACCGGCTACACTCGTATTAATCACCGTTTTCTTTTCAGTATCTTGCTGAAATGCCGATTGATCTCTGAGCCAACCCAATTGATCCGAAAATAAAAAAACTCCACCTTGAGGACTATTGCTCACTATATGGGCTGGAGCAATAATAGAAAGCCTCGCACAGGGAGTATAAGAAACAAGTTGTATGGCTGCTTGTTTTTCTAGCGATAGCGTTGGTTGAAAATCAATTTTATTAAGTGCCGGTAATGGGATAGCAAGAATAACATTTTTTGCCTGTGCGGTAAATGCAGCTCCCGTTACAAGACACGTATCTTGTAATTGCTCAATTTTTTGCACACCATGATTAAGATACATCTTATCTTCCAAATGCTGTGCAAATGCTTGCGGCAATTGATCATTGCCTCCTTTTAAAGCATAAAATGCAGTTGAATCATCATATTGCTTCATAAAAGCTAACGCAGCCTTTGTGGAAAGTTCTTGAAAATTGTTGCCGAGTAATCCAAATAAAGTCATCGCCTGCAACCATTCAATAGCTTCATCAGAAGCTCCTACGAATTTTAATGCTTTATCAAAAGACATATCTTCTGTTATTTTCTCTAAGGCAGGTCTAAAATAATCAAAGAGTTCGGCAAGAATAATTTCTTGCTCTTTGCTATTCAGAAAAAAGGCTTTTTCATCAACTGTTCCCGTGAAATTTTTAAACCGAAAACTTCTCTGAATTGGTGTATGCTTTATCACCGGCAGATTAAATTTTTGCACATAATCCCACAACGGATGCTCACCATCACCAAAGGAAAAAGCTCCTTTTTCAAAATGAGTTCCATCAGAAAGATGTGCCGTAGAAACTCTACCTCCAACATGATTGTGTGATTCTACTATTTTTACATCATATCCTCTGGAAGCAAGATCATATCCTGCAGTCAAACCTGCTAATCCTGCCCCTATAATCAATATTTCACATGCGAAATGATGTATCATGTTACATTCCTTTTTTTGATCTATGAAAACATATATACGAATTTTATACAAATTATAGAAAAAGCCTCTTTGAATAATGTATTATTGAGACCCAGGGGGGGTTTTATCATGATACATCATTTTAGCATGCAGATAGGTTTTTATTTTTTAATTACACCATTCGTGATATGGTCAATGGATCCTCCACCTATCCCCAAAAAAACAAATACTCTTTTATGGCTTGGCGATAATGAAATCATATTTGCATCAAGAACTGCCTGTTACGTAAAAAGCCCTTTTTCATCAGTTGCAAAATTTAAGCTACATGACGAATTAACTCACCATATCATTATAAATAAAGACAACACTAAAGTTGGTCTTTTTTGCCCCACATTTTTCTTTGTATACGACATACCAACAAAAGAAAAGATATGGTCTCTTTCTATTGCCTATAGTGATAACTACTCCGCTGCGTTTAGCCCCTCTAATGATATCATCATTTGCCACAAAGGAGAGGTAAGCCTTAATTACAACCAAACACTTAATCTTCCTTTTTGCGAATCGGATGCATCGTTTGATATCATGTGTAATCAAAAAACGAAAGAAATCATGTATCCCAGCAGCAACAATACGTTTTCTATAAAATCACTTGAAAACGATAAAATCGTCCGGCGTCCTCGCGCATTCAGCTACGAAAATAGAAATTATAAAATAGTTTCAGCTTTTTATACCCCTCATAACGCCTATATTATGTTGCACGCATATAAAAAATCAGCAGCCGAAGAATTACCAACAAAAGAGTTTTTTTTATTACATCATGAAAGCGAAACAATCATTAATATCCCATCTCCTCAAAATGAAATAAAATGCTCCTATCATGATGTCAAGATTTTGCCACATAGTTTGATTGCTGCTGCACTGTGCAACAATCGCTACATACATTTTTTTGATATCATGCAAAGAAAAGAAATCTTGGCTGATGCAATTGGTAATAGTAAAAGCTACGCCTGCAAAAATGATGCCAACATATTTGATTTCGATGCTCACGCTGCATATTATACCGTCATTACTCAAAGAAAATCTTATTTAAGAAAAACTCCCGACTGCCTCTTGGGCTATATATTTAAACAAAATCTCTACGTCACATACGCAATGTTATGCAATTATTTTCATGAGATAGGTCTTTTCGTGCCAAAAGATATCAGGGCTCTCTTGATTCATTATTTTAAGCAAGTATACACACGAGAGCCAAAAGAAATCGACTCATCAAATTAAAACACAGTAAAAAAACCTTTGGAGCTGAGCTACAAAATGTTATCATGCTCTCAAAATAAATATAAAATCGAAAATATGGTAATGATAAAAAACTATCGCGCTCTTGTAATTATTGCTTATATTCTTTGTGTATCCATATCTCTTGTGAGTATGGATATACCCAAAAATACGATATTAACAGTAGCTCTTTTCGATCCTGATCGAGCGGTACTTGGAACAAATAAGGATTGTTCTTTATTTAAAAAAGCTACTCAAGACAAAGAACACCAAATAAGACTTCCTTTACATACTCAACTAACATATAATGTAATTCCAAATAAAAAGAAACTGCAAATAGGAGTACTCAGTAAAAATATTTTTACTGTTTATGATATAAATACTCTCAATAAAATCTGGTCCAAAACTGTTCAGTCAGAGAATTATTCAGTCGCATTTTCTCCCGTTGATAACACAATATTTTTTTACCAAAATCAACTTCTCTCCTCAAATACTGGTATCGGTATAATTCTTCCATGCATTCGCAACAATACCCATATCGGCATTGAATGCCATCCAAAAAAGAAAGAAATACTGTACCCCTATTCTAATCGAGGACTCGCCGTATATTCCTTTGCTAATAAAACAAGAACAATGTATTATCCCAAAGTTAGGAAAACCGATACTATTCTTCGTGCTCTTTATAGCCCAGAAGGAAATCATATCGCGGTATTAACGGATACACACAAAATATTTATCTATAATCCAACAACTAATGCTACTATTTCTATACCTGAAGACGGTTGCTCGTGTGCTTACTTCGGTCACCCTATTTTTATTCCCAATTCCACAGCGATAGCATTTTCATGCGACTACTGCAAAAAAATACATTGTTGGGATTTCAAAAAAAAGCAACTCCTCGTGAAATTACGAGATGATTGTGATGTTTCTATAAAAAGAAATAATCCTTTTATCAATCTCTTCGATTTTTCTGACGATGGAACTTATTATCTTTGCACTGGATCTAATAACATAGCAAAAATAGGCAACACAGGTTCTAAAATCATTAATCACATACAAGATTACATAAAAGATCAAAAGTCATTTTTATGCTATTGCTCATTAAAAGTATACGCGAACAATCATCAAAACGTTTTACCTTTGGATATTATCCGATTACTTATACAACAATTACGCGCTTTATATGGAATGATAGAAAAGACTTCACAATAAACCCTTATAAAAAAATATATCTTTAATATTTACGTAAGCTGAGTAGACTAAAGAATATAGTACATTACCTTATAAATCAGCAGACATCATGAACATTTTCAGTTTTATCAAAGAACGTATTTCTATCCTTGATGTGGTCAATGAATACGTCACGCTCAAGCGAGCTGGCGGATATCATAAAGGCACCTGTCCATTTCATCATGAAAAAACAGCATCGTTTACGGTGAGCCCTGATAAGCAAATATTTTATTGTTTTGGCTGCCATCTTTCAGGCGATGTTATATCATTCATGGCAAAAATCGAAAATTGTTCGCAAAAAGATGCGGCACAATTATTAACAGAAAAATATAGCATTGAGTTACCTCAAAACCTCTCTTTTGAATCCATTGAGAAAAAAACTGAACATAAAAATCACTATTTTACGATATGCAAAGCCGTTGCATTATGGTGCCATGAGCAATTACTTAAAAACCCCACAGCGCAATCCTATTTTAATCGCAGAGGGTTTGTAGCAGAGAATTTCAGTTATTTTACTATTGGCTACTTTCCCAGCGGCAATGCGGCCATCAGCGACTTGCTCTATGCAATGAAATGCCAATCTATTTTAGCCCAAGACTTGATTGATGCACATATTCTAGCAGAAGGCAGAACAACACTCTATTCACCCTTTGAAGAACGTTTAATCTTCCCTATCAAAGATGCAATTGGAAGGTTTTGTGGATTTGGAGGGCGTACCTTCAAAGAACATGATACACGGCCAAAATATTATAATTCCCGGGAAAATGAGTATTTCATCAAAGGATCACTTCTTTTTAATCTAGATAAGGCAAAAAAAAGCATCCAGGAAAAGGGAAAAATATTCTTAGTTGAAGGATATACCGATTGCATGGCAATGAATCAACATGGATACCCTAATACCGTTGCTACTCTTGGCACTGCCTGCACCATCGAGCATCTCAAACAGTTAGCCCGATATGCCGAACACATTTACGTGGTATATGATAACGATAATGCTGGCAAAGCGGCTGTTTTACGCCTTACCGAGCTCTGTTGGCAGGTCAATCTTGAATTAAAAGTGATTATGCTCCCGCAGGCAGAAGACCCAGCATCATTTTTTTCAGAAAACAAGGGTGATTTTCACGCATTCATTTCTGGCGCCGAAGATATTTTCCACTTCTTTTTGGGTACGATTGGGCATAACTTTCTCGGTAAGCCTTTATCACAAAAGATTCAGACTACACGCTCATTTTTAAACGTCATTACCAATATCAATGATTCGCTTAAAAAAGATATCCTTTTACAGAAAGCTGCCAAAGCATTTGATATTTCCTTTGAATCCCTTAAACAGGAACTTGAACGCATCCAAAAAACACCTCCCTCTCAACAGCCCGCTCAAACGATTGTAAAGAACGAGGAGGAAACGGTATCATTGCTAGAAAAACGAATCTTTTGTGCTATAATGAACAATATACAATTATTTAATGGGGAAAGCCGACTTCAACTTATCAAATACCTACCCTCCCCTTTGCGAGATATTCTTGCTCAGCTAAAGGAAACTAAGGAAAAAACCGAAACAGTTACCTTTGGTTATTTTTTTGATACACTGAACGAATGTGATAAACAGTATGTAAGTAAGCTGCTACTTGAAGAGGATGAAATAGTAGACCATACAGCTTTTGATAAACTGCTGGGACAATTACAAAAAAAACAGTGGAAAATAATCGTACAAGATATAAAAACACAGCTTGCTCTGGCAAAACAGCAAGGTAACAGCGAGAAAGTAGCTCTTATATTGCAAGATTTTATGGAACTGCAAAGCAAGCTCCTTTAATCGCCTGCTATAGCAAGAGTCACTATGATGACCCGAAAACAGCGTCCAAAACCCTCTTAATATGGGGTCCCCAATCGGCATATAATAGAGATTGGGGCTATAAGAGTTATTTTGTAGGTTTATGTATAATAAAAATATGGTGGGGAAAAAAGATGACCAAGGCTAAACCTGCTCCTAAGAAAACTATCAAAAAAACAACAAACAGCATCGACTTGCATAAAGAAATTATTGAAGAATTTATTGAGAAGTGCAAACTCAACGGCATGCTCAGCTATGAAGAACTTATAGCCTTCGGTGATAAAAACAACGTAACTGATGCAGAAATCACTGATATCTTGCGCGTTCTTGAAAGAGAAAACGTTGAACTTGTCACCCAAGAAGAACTTGAAAGCGACGAGCTCAAAAAGGATGATCTGGAAGAACTGGAGCCTTCTCGCCTCAAGCTTAAAACCAAACTCGAAACATATGGTTTAGAATCAGGAGAGTTTGAAGAAGAAGAAGAGGAAGAGGATGATGAGGATGACGATGGCGAAGTAAAACGTGAAGCCGAATCAAGCGTAGCTGATAGCGTTAAATCATATTTACGTGATATCGGAAAAATACCTCTTTTAAACAAAAAAACAGAAACTACTATCGCTGATCAGATATCCCAAAGTAAAAATGACAGCATTGAAGCTATTTCTCGTTTTCCTTTCTTGCACAAAGAGTTCGTGCAAATGGGTGAAAAGCTTGAAAAAAACATTCTCAACTTAAAAGATATTATTCAGTTCTCTGAATTTGATGAAGATAACATTCCTAAAGTTGAAGAAGAAAAGCGTGAATTGCTCAATACCATCAACTCCGTCAGCAATTTAATCCAAAACGAAGAAAAAATTTATCATACATACCGTAGCCAATTAGCAGATCCAAAGAAAAAGAAGGAAATGCTTGAAGCGGTAAAAGCTAATAAAGAAAAAATTGGCGAAACGATCCGTACTATCAGGTTTTCTAACAAACTTATTAGAAAATTCTGTAAAAGGATTGAAAAATATATCGCCAAATTCCATGAGAAAGAAATAGTTGCACGAGAATCAGAACAACAATTCAAAGTATTTAAAGATCTCCCATCCTTAACGCCAACACAAAAAAGCGAAATGGAAGAACTTGAATCATCTATGCGTGCTGCGGCTAAAACACTCAAAAAGCTTGAAGTTGAGATTGGTTTACCAAAAAGCCTTATTTTAAATTATTATAATCAATTAGTACTTGGCCAAAAACAAGACAAAATAGCAAAAGATAACCTCGCGAAAGCAAACTTGCGACTTGTGGTTAATATTGCTAAAAAATACGTAAACCGTGGTTTACACTTTTTAGATCTCATCCAAGAAGGTAATATTGGTTTGATGAAAGCTGTGGAAAAATTCGAGTTTGAACGTGGCTACAAATTCTCTACCTACGCTACGTGGTGGATTCGTCAGGCTATTACTCGTGCCATAGCTGATCAATCGCGTACTATTCGCGTTCCAGTGCATATGGTTGAAACGCTGAATAAAATTAACAAAATCAAAAGAACCTTTGTCCAGGAAAATGGTCGTGAACCAACCTATGCAGAACTGGCAAAAGAACTTAACCTTGATGAGAAAAAAATTAAAAATATCATCAAAATTTCTAAAGAGCCTATCTCTTTGGAAACTCCTGTTGGCGATAGTGAAGATGCGTATATTAAAGACTTTATTGAAAACGATAAAGAATCTTCCCCAGCCGATACAGTTGCGAGTTCAGATTTAAAAGATCGTGTACGAGAAGTCTTAAAAACACTTACCCCGCGAGAAGAAAAAGTTCTTAAAATGCGCTTTGGAATCGACGTTGCATCAGAACATACCCTTGAAGAGGTAGGTAAAGATTTTTCTGTTACTCGTGAACGTATTCGACAAATCGAAGTAAAAGCCCTCAGAAAACTTCGTCATCCATCACGCAGCAAGAGACTTCTTGCGTTTTTCGAAAAAGAAATGGAAGATAAAGAAAATCTTGATGAAAATGAATCTGATGATGATTTGGAAAGCGATGGCCAAGAAACCGATGATGAACATGATGATAAAGAATAAAAATAAAGAAAGAGGTTAGCATATATGGAACCTTATAGCCAACTGATTACACCCTTTATTTTATTGTGTGTTGCCCTATGTTTTCGTGCAACGCTTTCCTTTTTGGAAACGAGTATTACTGCGTTGCGACTCTTCAGACTTAAGGAACTTGCTCATTCTACAACAGAATATCAAGCACTTTTACAAACATTGGAAAAAAGTCCCCAACGCGTATTAATAACGATAATTGTTGCCAATAGTTTTATTGACGTATCAGCAGCATCACTGGCAACATTTATTATGGGCACTATTTTTACTCATTTTGGTCTTTCAAGCGGCTTTGGCTTTACTCTTGGAATTATGATTGCATCACTTGGAATTGTTATTTTCGGTGAAATTATACCAAAAAGTTTTGCCCGTGTACGCAGTGAACAAGCATTTAAATCCGTTCTGTGGCTGATTAACTGTATTTATTATACATTGCGACCTTTTGTTTTTGCTATTGTGAAATTCTCTGATTATGTAATGTATAAGCTCGGTGGCGATGATGCATTGGAAAGCTCATCTCAGTGGATCTCATCAGAACGAGAGGTTCAATTTTTGATTAATTATATTCATGAAAAGGGTCTTCTCGAGTTAGAAAAAAGAGAAATGCTTCAGAATGTTTTTCAGCTGGGAAACACTCCCATTAAAGAAGTTATGATACCAAGTAATAAAATATTATCGCTTGAAATCAATACTCCGATGGATGCAGTCTTTGCATTTTTCTGCGAACATTCATATACACGAATTCCTGTCTATGAAGGATCTCAGGAGAATGTAGTTGGTATGGCACATCAAAAAGATCTTTTTATCATGTTCTCAAATGGCAACAAAAAAACTCTTAAAGAAACTATCCGTCCACTTATGTTTGTACCTGAATCAATGACTGTTATCGATCTGCTCGCAAAGTTTCGAGAAAAACAATTACATATGGCAATGGTAATTAATGAACAAGGAGCACTTACAGGACTTGTTACACTTGAGGATCTTATCGAAGAAATTGTGGGCGAAATCAGCGATGAACACGAATCAACTATAGGCAAAATAATGCCCATGGGAGAAGACGAATGGCTCGTAGATGCAACTATTACCCTGCAAGACTTAGGTAAGTTTTTGGATATTACATTTGTAAGCCAAGGCTCTGTATCATTGGCAGGATTTTTAACAGAACTATTTGGACGTGTTCCTCAAAAAGACGAAGAAATTTTGCATAAAAACTTTTTATTCCAGATCCAAAAAGCAACTGCGCTCCATGTACAATTTGTGCATATTTTTAAACAAAATGATTAAAAAATAGATTTTCCTTATATCAAAGAATAAATTATGAAAACATACTATACACCATCAAAATTCTTATTAATTATGAATCTTAATTTTTTATCTCTATCTTTATTTTCAGCACAAGAACAAAGCAAGAAATTAAGCGTTTTCAATAATACAGACTATAGCCTGAAACTGAAAGCCGACGATTCTTTTATGCCGCAATACTTTCTACCCCAAGAAAGGCATTCTATAGTCTGCAGCACAAAAGATTTTGCAAAATTATTTATTGCTCCTATGACTTGCCCCTTAAATGAAAAATCGCCTCACATAAAAATTCCATCTCTCTGTCATCACATTACCATAAGAGAAAAGGATAACGCTCTTGAATTTACGGGCAATGACCAATTACTTTCGCGCATTGAAATAGGAAAATAATAAACAATTCTGAGACAAAAAATAAATTTTTCTTGAAAATACATAAAAAAAGTCTCCATTATATCAAAAAATATAAAGGAGACTTTTTTATGAAATCTGTATCACTTATTTTTTTGGTCTCAAATCTATTGCTGATAACTGTTCCCTGCTTGAGTAAGCCAAAAGATAAACCTCAACACAATAATTCACAAAAAAACGATATTCTTAATGAATATGAAGAAGAATTCAAAGAACCACAAGGCTATCAACCCAATCCAGTTATTTTAGAGGGCGTAGGACAAATCATGAATGGTGCACTCTCTATAGCTCAAAATCCTCACAGCCGCCCCAATATTGGACACTCTGTTGCAGCAATGATTTATGGAATCATGAGAATTATTGTGGAGAAAATTGCGCATAAAAAAATGCATCCTGCTCATGTAAAAGCACTAGAAGAATGTTGTGATGAAATATATGCTGATATTAGCAAAGAAATAACTGAAATTATTGTTACTAAAAACTTTATGCCTTGATCAAAAATTAAACATCATTTTTTTGCTTTTTTCAGTCATTTTGATAATATTCACAATGAAATTACTCAAAAGAGCAAAAAAATGAACTACATATCTTTTAAATCATCATACTTTATTATCGGTGTCCTTCTGTTTTCTGGATGCTTGTATTCAGCAGAAAAAAAAGGCCGTCCTCGTATGCCTACACCTCCTCGCAAACCTGCCGTTGCTAGGTCTCATACATATATGCCTGCTGAAAAATATAATAATCACATTTACATTGAAGTTATGCAACCAGTTAAAGAGACTCCTATTGGTATAAGATATTTTACTCGAGAACAAGGATGTGCGCCCGGATATTATTTTAAAAGGGAAACTATAACCCCTTTAGCTAATAGCCGTAGCAATCCTTATACATGTGCAGTAAAAAGAAAATCAGATGGAACATCTCGGATTACCTTTACCTATAAGTCATCAAGCCAAATTATTTCAGCCAATGGATCTGATACTTTTATAGTGCATCCTGAACATAACCAACAAATTACTATAACCAAAAGTGGATCCGATACTATTGTTACTCAATTCACCGTTACATAAAACTGGTATACACATGATGAAATATTTCTCTTTATTATGCATACTATTCACACTTAATATTTTTTCTGGTGAAATCCAACTTAATATCCACAATATATCTCGTAATACTGTCACTATATATTATCAGGACATTATGGGTCATCAGGAAAGAAAGATAAAGAATGATACGTATATGGTATTGCCTATAAAAAAGTCACCCCAACATCCTGATTTATTGCTTTCTCTTAAAATAGGCAAAAAACCATTAAAACATTATATTACGCCTGCGCACTGCGCATACCGTCAATACACTATTAATCCCGATCCAGAGATTATAAAAGCGCAGAAAATAAAAAGAAAAAAAAGAAGAGTACGATTCAAATAAAAAACCCGGTATAAAAACCGGGTTTTTTTTCAATAACTTGAATATTATTTTACTTTTTCAAACAGCTGCTTGATAGTAGCAAATGAACCAATCATTCTTACCCCATGTTTATTTTATTCCGCATAGGGACTCCGCTATAGAGATCTTTACTTCGTTTTTTCAAACAATTGTTTAATAGTAGCCAATGAACCGATCATTGAAGATGCCTCGTAAGGGATCACCACAAGTTTATCATCTTTACCTTTTACCATTTCAGGCAATGCTTTTACATATTGCATCGCAATAAGATACGGAAGTGGATCGCCATGGGCAGCATCCTTGAGCATGGTAATTGTTTTCGCTTCAGCATCTGCTACCAAAATACGCGATTGTGCTTGACCATCCGCTTCTAATATAGCAGCCTCTCTGATACCTTCTGCTTCTAAAATTGCTGATTGCTTTTTACCTTCGGAACGCAAAATCATTTCACGGCGTTCGCGCTCTGCACGCATTTGCTTTTCCATTGCAACACGAATATCTGCAGGTGGATTAACTTCTTGCAATTCCACACGATTTACTTTAACGCCCCATTTATCAGTTGCTTCATCCAAAATTTCTGTTAAACGAGCATTGATGGTATTACGAGATACCAATGTTTCATCAAGATCCATTGATCCGATGATATCACGCAAACGTGTTTGCGTGTATTTTTCAATCGCTTCAGGCATATTATTAATTTCATACACTGCAGCCTTAGGATCAGTAATTTGATAATAAAGTAACGCGTTAATTTCCATCGTCACGTTATCTTTAGTGATAACGTTTTGTTTAGGAAAATCATATACCGATTCACGTAAATCAATGCGATCAAGCACTTGCGTAACACTAAAATAACGTTTACCATTGTTTTCCGATTGCATATAAGTCCATACAACCTTGCGTGGTTGCTCAATAAAAGGCACCACAATATGTAATCCTGGCCCGATGATACGATCGAATTTACCCAAACGTTCAATAATCATTACTTCTGCTTGTTGCACCAAATACACCGATTTTGATAACAAAATGATTAAAAAGAGAAAGAGAATTCCAAAAACAATTGCTGTTCCGTAAAGTGCAAACATAATCAGTTCCTTTTATTTTATATTTTTTTTACTACAACGTGTGCGCCACGCACATCAATTATTTCTACCATATCACCTATAAACAAAGATTCATGATGATGAAGAACTCGCGCAACCCATATTTGTCCATTTATGGTAACTAGGCCAGCATTTTCACCAATAATATCTTGTTTTACAATAGCTTTTTTACCTTTTAAGGCATAAAAATTTGTTTGTTGCGCTGGTCTGTTTTTTCCCGATAACCATAATACCCAAGGGCGCAAAAAACAGAGTGCTATAATCATACTGATAAAGAAAGACAATTGCTGAGTAACTATAGAATCTGTTACACAGCTAGTTACGGCCCCTACTAAACCTGCAAAGAAAAAAGAGAGAAAATAGAAAAGTCCTGGATGGCCCATTTCCATAATCAAAAAGAAGAACGCGACTGCTAACCACCAGTAGAAAGTAGTATCCATAAGCATAGTGCTAACGGTAGCCTTTGCTGAAGCACGCAAAAAAAATTGATGTAGTGTATTTATCATGAAAGCTCCTTATATGGGGTCCCCATACAAGAATAACGAAGGATGGGGCTATATACTAAAGGATTATAATATATTATGATTATATATAAGCTTAGGTTTTTTACAAATAATCACAAGAGAAAAGAATCGTTATGTTGATTACGCCACCACAAACCCCTCCAAATAACCGACCAATCGTAACTGTTTGGATTCACGGCACTAAAGCTAATGAATCCCTACCTTCTCCTTTTGCACGACTGGCAAAAAAAATCCAGAATGCCATGTTTCAACATAAGCCTGGTCTTAATCATGCAAATGCCTTTAATCACTATAGTTATGAAGCAGTTCGCGCTTCTATATTAGGCACTACACAACCAACTCTTTTTCAACCAGAGCACATGTATTCCTTTGGGTGGTCAGGCAAACTTAATCAGATTGCTCGCAAAAACGCCTCGCAAGAACTTTTTGATGGTTTAAAGCATCTTCACCATGATATTTTACAAAAAACAGGTTTGGAGCCAGAATTTATTCTCATTGCACACAGTCATGGTGGAAACGTAGTCCTTCATTTGGCTGAGATTCAAGATCCTGATGGATTTAATTTGGTTATCTCCAAAGCTATTCTTTTGGCATGTCCTGTACAAAAAAACACCGCGCATCTCATCAATTCTTCTATCTTCCAGCGTATTTATTCACTCCATTCCCATACTGATATGATCCAAATTGCTGATATGCAAGGATTACACAAAAAGAAACATGAACGCAAACCATTCTTTTCCGAACGCCATTTTGATATCCATCCAAAACTGGTACAAGTACTTATTCGATGGAAAAATGGCCCCACCTGTCACCAAGAAGATAGTATTATCGATGAAATTATGCTCAAACATGTAACCAAGGGCATAAAAATAATTAATTTAATTAAAAAAAATCGCGGCCTCTTTCATGTAGAATTTATTTTATTGCCATTCATTCGCCATTTGAGCTCTATCATCGCACGTCTCGATGATCTTTTTGAAAAAGATGCCCACTGCGCCTGCCACAAAAATGATGACATTCTTATTGAGCTGTAATGGATATTTGAAAAATTTAAAATAATGCGCACCAACTGTAAGTTACTGGAGATGCTGTAGAAGTGCTGGTAGAAATTACTGGAGGTGTTGTAGAAATGTTTGAAGCTTGCGGAGAACTTGTTTGCTGTGTTGGTGAAGGTGCTTGGGTAGCACGCAATCCAGCACATACTGCTTCAATAAGATTCAATGTTTCTTTCTGTTCACGAGCTATATTTGCCAGTGATCCTTGATCATTTAACCGAAATGCTTCAAGCTTCTTTGCTAAGCGCCCAGAATTCTCCGTAGCCTGCCCCAACATTACCTGAACAATATTTTGCCCAATATTACCGGAAGCAATTGGTACCGAATTAGTTTTATTGGAATTACCAGCTTTAACTGTAGAAGATTTAGCTTTGTTTTGTTTACCACTATTTAGAGTTGCAGGAAGTCCTATTGATACCCAATAAGTTTTCGGACCATTAGTTTTATCTGCGGATTTTGAAAATTTTACCCTCAAAGGCTGTTTATCTGCCCTACACATACCCAAAGAATAATCAGGAATAATAAGAATAAGCAGCATTGTACCTAATACAAAAACATTATACATATTTGATTGCCCCTCCAAAAAAATTATATAATTATAATTATACGGTAAAAAAATTAAAAATCAAAAAATTACTCTTTGTAACCATTTCAAAGTAATGATAAATTTCCATTGTAGAGCAAAATAAAAAGTTTCGATTTGGGTATATATAGTTGGCAAGCAAGCTCTGATTTTGATTGCTCCTTGACATTACCAACCCTTTTTTCATATAGATGAAGCTAAGATGGAGATATAAAAAGGTTTGTAATGAAAAAAGACATTCCTTCTCTTTTCATAAAATTTTCCCTCCTGATCATTCTTATCTCTTTACCATCATGCGTTCATCGCAAACAAATTGATAGACAAAAACTGTTTATTGATGCAAAACCACCAGAAAAAATTATTCCTGATACCACACAAGCTCCCGCTATCACTATTTGGGTTCACGGAACACTCATACTGCGCAAACCATCGTATCATCTCGTTTTTGAAGATAAAACCTCTTTGGTCCCCATCCTAACTCTTGCCAAAAATCACCATTTTCATGAACTTGCAAGCACTATTACTCACCACGATCCTGCGGGTTTTCCTCTGGAGGAATTTTATATTTTTAGCTGGTCTGGCAAATTACAAGAACAGGAACGGAAACATGCGGCCTATAAGCTACGCGATGAAATCATTGCGCTTATTGCAACATACAAAGCAAAATATGGAAAAGAACCAATCATTCGCATTATTGCTCATAGCCATGGCGGCAATGTAACCCTTAATATGGCAAAAATAAAAAATTCCACACACCCCTTCACGATAGATTCGTTGATATTACTGGCCTGCCCCGTACAGGAAAGAACAAAACACCTCATCTGCACGCCTATGTTCAAAAGAGTTTATTCACTCTATTCAAGCCTTGATATCATCCAAATTCTTGCCCCCCAATTTAAACTGGCATGCACTTCTGGCTTTGGTAACATAAAACATAAAAGGCATTATCGTATCCCTCCCTTTTCATCGCGCCTTTTCCCTATTTATAGCCATCTGACTCAAGCAAAAATCAAAATAAATGATTTTCCCATCTCCCACACGCGCTTTTCAACCAAGGAATTTGCCGCGATTTTGCCTATAATCTTGCAGAAACTTGATGCATGGCATCTACAAAGCCTCGCTCATAATACTATTTCCAAACATAAGCTCTTATGTATCCACAAACCAAAATCAAATTGCTAAACTGGATTTTTTCTATATAATTAATAGTAAATTAATTTATTAATCGGCTATATTTGCCCAAAAAATTGAACGTTATTATGAATTTTTCTCCCAAAAATGCCCTTCTCAAGAACCTTATCTGCTTTTTAATATGCTCTTTATTGCATCCGATAAAGGCTGCACAATTGCCGTGGTATCATACCTATTTTCATAAAAAAGCCGGAGCTGATTACGCCAAAAACAACTCTTTTATAGATTTTGCCCAAAAAATAAGATATGCCGCTCGCATGCTCTATTACCGCGCAGGCCATAAAAAAAACGAATTAGATCAAGCTCTTTTAAATATTGAAACAGAACTAAAAACATTCGAGCTGATGCTTTCAGAACGAGAAAAACAAGCTTTGCTTGCCATCAAGCAAAAATACGCCATAAGTGATGAAATATGGCATAAGTATTTAGAAGACGTAGATAAAATAAAAAATAGCTACAAATTAGCAATGGCAAAGCCTCACAAACAAGTAACGCACGATCCTGCTATCCCTGCAGAAATCCAAGATATGCTCATTGTGTTTTTAAAGGAAAACAATATTAATCCCCAAAGCATTAACTTTATTATGAGCAATGAAGAACAAGCGCATGATGAACCGAATACTCTCGCTTTTACTATCTTATACACATCAACAGAGAACATTCAAAACCATCTCATTGTGTCGCAAGAGTATATTCCTGCAGAAATTATCATCTTCCCTTCTTTACTGCAAAAACCACGTGATATACAAATAAGCACCTGCGCACACGAGATACAGCACTTGGTATCACAAGACCCAGTATCATTATTAGTATTATACGAATATCTTGCTCATTATTATTCAGTTGAAACAACAGAATTTCATCAAACTGCTGAATATCTCCAATTGACCCAAATATATGAAGCTCAGGCAGAAATACTGGCAGCTATCTCTAATCCACGCGTAGCTCGTGCTATGAAAGAGGAACGTAAAGAATTTTATTATCCCAATCATTTATATGAAGAACATTTTTATCACGTAAGTACCATTGCTATGCTCTGGAAACTTCATGATAAACTTGAGGCTCTTTATTTTAATGCTTAGCATGATAATTAATATTGAGCACCATATTCCCGCAACAATGCTGCAATTTTAAAACTTCCACATGCATAAAAAAGTGTCGCTAGTTTTTTATTATCTTCCTGATTTGGATCCGCTTGATGGTCTAGCAAAAACTTCACAGCAAGCTCATTAGATTGCTTAACCGCAATATGTAACAATGTTTCTCCTGCTTCATTCTTCGCATTAACCGCATTAGGAAACAATAATGAAAAAACATTTTTAAACATTGTAAGCTTCAATTCTTCATTATAAGCCGGCGTTTCTTTCCAGAGCGATTTTTTATCAAGTACAACCCGCCATATAGAGAATCTTTCTTGTCGAGCGCGATTACCATTTTTTTCAATAAAAGCCTTAAGAAGCTCAACTTTATAATATTGTGTCATTGAATCTATTGCATCAAGAAAGCAGTCTCTTTTCGATACTTTTAATATATGAGTAATGATATCAACATTGCCTAATTGACAAGCACAATCCAATATTGTTTCTCTTCCATTTTCACTATTGCGAGTAAACACGTATCCAGACCATGTAGGATTAAAACCGGACACATTCGTTTCTAAAAAATCCTTGAGTTCGTTAGGATTTTTTTCCATTAACGTGTTCTTTAATAGATAAGAATTAATAGGAATACAATTATCCTCTTTTATATGCCTTGCTTCTCCAGCTGGAGCAACAAGTCGTATTTTGTTTGGAATGAACTGAACCGGACGCCTGTTCATGGAATAGAGCGAAAAAGAAGATAGTAGTGAAAAAATTACTATTTTGTACATACGCATATAAATCCTTTTTGTTGTGGTATTTTTTCATGTCTTATAACGTAACAGAAAATTAATAGAGTACAAAAAGATACGGGTTCGGGTTGAAAACTTTTGAAAAATATTTTTTGTACCAAATGTAAAGTGCATTTTACATTTGGTACGCCTAAATGCTAAATGCACTTTACATTTGGTACACATTTTACCATTTTTTGACCAAAACAAAGAAAATCAACATTTTTAATTGAAAATAATTTATTTATTTTAAAACAACAGAAATGAACACGAATCATGAACATTTTGGAATAATTAAATTTTTTGCACCATTTCAACAATAGCATCTGCATCAATACCAGCCCAAGCCAAAAGTTCTTCTGGTTTTCCAGAACGAGGCAAGCGACCAACAGCAAGTGATTGAATAGCAATATTTTCATTACGAACTGCGCTCAGCACAGCTTCACCAATGCCGCCTTCTGGGTAATGATCTTCAACTGTAATGATTTTATTTTTAGATAATTTTGCAACAGAAATGATCGTAGCAGCATCAAGCGGCTTAATTGAATATAAATCAATGACTGATACAAAAACGTTTCGCTGAGATAAAATATCGTATGCTTTCAATGCCTCATGCAGCGTAACACCCGCAGCAATAATACATGCAACATCGTGTTGTGATTGGCGCAATACCTTGCATCCACCGATCGGAAATTCTTCATTATTATCATACACAACTAATGTTTCCATTCGCGTGGTGCGTAAATAACTAATACCATCATGATACCGCGCCATTTGTTCAACCAATTTATGAGTACTTACTGCATCACTGGGATACAAGACAACTGAATTGGGTAAACAACGCATCATAGCAATATCTTCAAGCCCCATTTGCGATGGCCCATCTTGGCCAATTGAAACACCACAATGTGAACCAACCAAACGCAATGCAGAATTTCCAATAGCTGCCATACGGATTTGATCATGCGCACGAGATAGAAAACAACTGAATGTTGAAATAAAAGGAATTTTTTTACGGCACTCAAACCCAACACCCATACTTACCATATTTTGTTCAGCAACAAAGCACTGAAAAAAGCGTTCAGGATGAACACTTTCAAAAATTTCTGCATACGTTGAATTTTTTACTTCGGCATCGAGACTTACAATCGATTCGCACGAATCACCAAGCAACGCCAATGCAGTGCCATAAGCTTTTCGCGTAGCAACCATATCAGTTTTTTGATACGTACACGCAGGAATCTCAATTATGGTGCTTGCGCCAGTATAAGCAGTAACAGATTTTTGCGCATGCTTTGGTTTATAGCCAAAGCTGCCATTATATTGCGCAGCATTGGCAAAATTGCGTGCTAACTCTTGCAACACTTCATCTTTTTTTTCACCAGTAAATGCTTTGCCATGAAAGCCTTGAAGCCCTGCAACTTTATCAACACCATACCCTTTTATTGTTTTCGCAATAATCATGATAGGTTTGCCATCTACATGACGAGCTTTATCAATGCTATCTATTAATGCAGATATATCGTGACCATCCACACTGCATACATGCCAACCAAAAGATTCCCACATAGCAACATATTGATTGATTCTATAATCAAGCATTGTTTCAGTACTTTGACCCAAATTATTCACATCAATAAAAGCAATAAGATTATCGAGCTTATAATGCGTTGCCAATTGCGCAGCTTCCCAAACACTTCCTTCAGAAGATTCACTATCACCCATCAATACATACGTTTTATATGCACGTTTATCAAGCTTTGCATATAGTGCTTGCCCCACTCCAACTGAAAGACCAATACCTAAAGAACCTGTTGCTGTTTCAGCATACTTAAAGCGTTTTGTGGGATGACCTTCAAGTGATGAATTAATGTTACGATACGAAAGCATTTCTTCATCAGTTACTAATCCTAGTTCGTGCCATGCTGCATATAATAATGGCGCAGCATGCCCCTTAGATAAAATAAACCGATCATTATCAGGATTTTCATAGTTATAAGGATCAAAATGCATCGCGTAAAAAAAAAGTACAGCAACAATATCTGCCGCGGATAAACAAGATGTTGGATGACCTGAACCAGCTTTCGCTGGCGCAAGAATCGACCATCGACGTAAATTATATGCTGTGTATTCGAGGAAATTAATTAATTCTTTTTTTGAATTCATTGTCTTACATTTATTAAGAATTTATTTGAAAATTCAATATCTCTTCATCTATCTTTAATTGCTTCGCGCTCATCCTGAACTTGTTGAAGGATATCCCCGAGCGCTCGAAGATATCCTTCAACAAGTTCAGGACGAGCGCGGGAATAAAATCAAAAAATTTGGATGATATTTGAGGTTTGGGATAAGCTCTAAAAAAATGATGCATTATACGCGTCAGCATATAATGACATCATAAAATATCAAACTTTTTAATGTTTCTTATTCAAACTATTTCAACCCCATGTTCATTATATTGCACATGGGGACCCCAATTAAGAAAGACTGTTAATGCTTCTTGTTAAGACTTTTTGGGTGAGTTCGACGCCAGTTTTCACCACGCGACCATGACATTGATCGCATAATATCATAACTGCCACGTGACATCTTTTTACATTTGTTGGAACAATACATACTGTTCCAATAATTTTTTAATTTTCTTTTTATTCGCTCAATAACACTCTTATCTTGCGTATGTTCATGCTCATCATGACCATTGTTATTATTAAATAATTTCATAACTATTCCTTTTTATTGCTAATCTATTTCAGCTTTCAAACGATCTCTTTTACGATCTAATTCAATTTGCTGTTTTTTATGTTCTAATTTACTTTGCTTCTCTCTCGCTTTTTCTGAACTATCTCTTACTGCTTTTTGTTTTTTATATTCAACATCGGCAGTCTTTTTCCGATATTTCAAATCTATCTCTTCTTTTTTCATCTTTTCTTCTGGGGTTATTTGTTTACCCCAATCTTCCCAAAAATAAGCTAATGACATACTTCCCGTGAAAGCAATTATCAATGGTAATGCTCTCTTCATTTTCATACGACAATCCTCCTTTTTTTAATCCCATGCTACACATTGTTGCGCATGGAGACCCCAATTAAGACTTTGAGACCCCCGGGCTTTTTCTTTAACTTTAGCCAATAAAAACCTTATAAATCAATGGTTTTTGTTAACATTTGGCCATAATGCCATTAAACTCAGCTATATGGATACAGCCAAAATCATTATTAAAGCCGGATTGCAAGACCTATTCAGCCGCCTGTATAAAGCCGGTAAAATATGGCTATTTAACCCGCAAACGTTCCTTAATAGTATCCAATTGCAGCTTTTTATATCCTTTATATCTCTACCCTTTTTAATTGCCTGGGGTCTACCCATTTCCCTTTTAAGCCCGGTCAGCACCCTGCTTTTTGGGCCATTTTTGACCTGCTTTTTGCTGATTTCATCTCTTATTTTCTTTTTAGAGCTTTTGTATTTACCCAATAAGTTGTTGATCTGGCTCCTTGAAAAAACTACTGCTTGCTGGATGGCATGCTTAGGACTAGAACAAAAGTCGTGGCTTATTGGTTTTACCAAGCCGCCAATGCTCGTTATTTTTCTCATTCCCGTTATTGCATTAATAATCATTCACAGTAAAAAAATAACCTCTGTGTTATCGCGCATTGGATATCTTGCATTTTTTCTGGTGATGATCTGTGTAATTCTTAAATATTTTCCTTATTCATATAACACCATTGAAAAAATATCGTGTCACAAAGGAGAAATAACGCTTATTAATCGTGATAATACATTCATCATGGTCGATCCTGGTTATATGGCATCGCGCCCATCCTTTGAATCTTTTATCGCATACACATTATTGCCTGAAATCGTACAAAAAACAGGAAAGCTGTCTATTGATCACGTTATCGTTTTTAAATTTAACAAGCGCATCCTTGATGCTCTGGGATTTTTAGCAACTAAAATCAGCATTAAAAATGTATATATCCCTTATTGGCAGGGCAAAATTCCACGATTTGCTTGGCAATCATATGCAAAGCTTAAAAGAACGATCGTTGAAAACGATGGAAAAATTCATTCCATTTCATATAAAAAACAGATACATAAAAATCCAACAGTAACTCTTTTTATTGAACCTATAGCAACAAAAACAGTATCGTATTATGATGCTACTTATCAACAACTAAGCCTTACCGGCATGATTAATAACCACAATATTATTATATAAAAAAAGGAATAAGATGGATGAAACATCAGTACTGCTTATTATTGCATCACAAGGATTTGAGCAAACAGAATATCATGATACTAAAAAAGCCATTGCTGCTGCAGGATTTCCGGTCGTTACGGCAAGTGATAAACTAGGCAACGCTACTGCAAAAAATGGTTCTCATGTTCCCGTTGAAATAAGCATCGATAAAGTAGATGTCAGTAATTATGCAGGAATTTTCTTTATTGGCGGCCCTGCTGCATTAGAGCATCTAGATAATGCTACGAGTTATAAAATTGCACAAGACGCTTTTGATCAAAACAAACCGATCGGCGCTATTTGCATTTCAACCCGCATCTTAGCAAAAGCAGGCATATTGCATGATCGATATGCTACTGGATGGAATGAGGATGGTGAGCTAAATAAAATATTTGCTGATAATAATGTTCACTATTTACCAGAAGAAAAAGTGGTTGTTGATGGCATTATTATTACTGCAACAGATCCATCAGCGGCTCATGATTTTGGCACGCATATCGTGGAAATGCTTCAGAATCAGCAACAGTGGGGGTAAAATTTTTATTTTTTTGGTTGCTCTGCATAGCGTTTGGTGATTGCATTTTGTAAAGCCGGTAGCATATGCACTTCAAATGAATATTTACTTGCACAAGCCTTTTTAAAATTATCAGGAATAATAGCACTGTTTAAATCATAGATAACTTCAGTTTCATTTTTTACTTTTATCGGAGCATTAAAAATAGCTTTAAACAATAAAGGAAATTTTACCAACCATGCTAAGGGATACGTATTTCTATGCTCATTATCTATTTTCACCATGCATGAGCGGCTACAGTATTTTACATCTCTAGAAAAAGAATACTCAAATAAATTGCTTTTATATTGATCAAAACCATAACAACAAACTTCCTGTTCCATAATTTTTACATGATTAAAAAGTGATTGATATTCTCCATGATCTGGATTATAAGGAAACAAGTGACTAAGATCATGGACTACACCATTGTTTTTAAAAACAAAAGAACACAATTCTGCATTATGATGCTTACCATGAACATAACTGTAAACTTTTTTCCCTGCGCACATACTCCCGTGCTTATGCCACGTTAAAGGAGAAAAGTTACCCAACAAAAGAGGATCCTTAAGAGTTACTAATTCTATTAGGTGGGCTCTTCTTTCTGTGGCAGTATTTCGTAGTATGCTTTCATAATTTTTGTTCACTAAAGCACAAGAACAAATATCTTTATGATCAAAATAAAGATGCCTATTGCGTATTGCAAGCTCTAAAACAAGAGCATCTGCTTCTGATTGTGCAGGTTGCATTCCCTGTAATACAGTAGTAAAACAAATTACAACCACTATAACATTACAGACAAAACTCATTTTTTTTATCATTATCTCTTACGTTCCCATCAATATCGTATGCTCAGCAACTGCTAACATTTTTATCTTACTCTCTTACTTGACTTTTGCTTTCTATTTGACACATTAATATATAATTACATCTCAATAAAGCATTAATCAATTAAAGAGTTTATTACTATGAATTTGCAAAAAAAATTATTATTACAAACATTATCTTTATTCTTTTTATTGTCTTCTTCATCAACATTTACCATGCTTCACCGAAGATATAAAAAACAAATAGAACAAGCAGAGGCATTAAAAAAAATCAAAGAAATTACTTCAATAGCAGAAATAGACGCTCGAATAGAATCAATAAAACAAACACCATATGAAGAATGCCTTAAAGAACTTTCTCAGATAACCGGCATACCATATGACATCTTAAAAATAAAAATCGATATTGAAAGAATTCTCGTAGAAGAAGTATTGAAAGAAGAAAATCCGGCCGCTCACCATGATCCTACTATGCCTCCAGTTCTTTATGAAAACTTACGCGAAACATTTTTGGATCTAGGTCTTAACCCAAAGAGCACAACTTTTACTTATGAAAAAAATTCTAAGACGGTACAGCAGAATGCTGCCTCACACGGAATCATTTTTTATGGAACTCATGCACTTAACACACCAGAAATATTGCAATATGAAAAACTACTACGTAAACCAGAAGCTGCTCAATTATTTATAGATGGCCATGAATTACACCATATTCTATTGCAACACAATGCAATGAGATTTCTTGCATTATCGCATAAACCCGCTGCTGACCTAAAACAACTAACATCAATCTATGAACGAGAAGCCGATATTAATACTGCATCAAGAAATAGTAAACTCGCATGTGTTGGAGCAGCACATCGATGTAAACGCCCGCACGCTCAAATTCTCGATGGCAAAAAACATTGCGCTGAAATGGTAATCGTATGCGCATTGATGCAGCAAAAAGAAATGTTATTATTGAAATAGCACCATAACGGTGCTTATTTCGACTTTTGTTGTTCATATCTCTTGATAATTGCGTTTTTTAATTCTTCAGGCAAATACTTATCAAATGGACCCACATAGAGGTAATTTTTGTCAATATCTTGATAATTATCGGGAATAATTGCACCGCCCAAATCATAAAATTTATACGTATCATCCTGTTTTGCTATTGGAGCTTGCAAAAACGCTTTCAATAAAGCAGGAAATGGCATGAGATGTGATAACGTATAATTTGTCTGGCTATCTTTAATAAAGATTAAACATGCCCGTTTACGTGATTTTTGATCTTTTGAACAAGAAAATTCAATAATATTAAAGTTGCTCAATAAACGTTTATCAGTCTGCAGGCTAAGATCATGGAAAAAAACACCTCCTTTATCATCAATTCTTACTCGATTAAAAAATGGCTGACATGCGCTCTTTTCTTTCTTTGGATGGTAAGCAAAATCTTCAGAACACATCGTACTAACCTCATTATGTTCATTATAAGTAAAGCAATACAATTCTAGCGTACTATGATAATTGCTATACCATGTCGTTGCTCGTGCTGCGCACATACTGCCATACTCATGCCAAGTCAAAGGAGAATCAGATAATGCAATAATAGAACCTTTGGGATCTAATGCTTGCAAATGATTTCTCCTACTTAGTGCTGTATCTTGTATCGCCTTTCGATTCTTTTTATTGATTATGGCCAAAGAACAAATATCATTATGATGAAAATATAGTGGCTTATTATATATTACTAAACTCAATATATGTGATGCGTTATCTGATTGTGAATCATTCATACAGCACAACGTCTGAAATAAAATGATGCTGCTCATGCTTAAAAAAAAATACCTCATTTACTTTTCCATTAATATCGCTCGCGCGGGAGCAGCTTCTGTACCAATTACATTAAGCGGTAAACATACAAAGAAATAATTCCCTGCTTGCACATGGTGCAAGCGTAATCCTTCGATAACAACAATATCGGCATTCAGTAAATTCTCATGGGTTGGATGACCTGGTTGACTGTGTTCAATACCAAGATAATCAATACCAACAGCTTTTACTTTTTTTTCAGCCAAGTATGCAGCACCACTTGCTTCAAGATATACAAAATGAGGACTAAATTTATCCGTAGGAGAAAAATCGCTATTGGTAGTACGAAGAAGTATAATGCTGCCTTGCATAATTTCATTATCATGCGCAAGTAAACAATCACGCGTAATACGCTCAGCGCACGTTGTCATATCAAGCACAACACAATCACCAATTAAGCGATCCAGATGTATTTCATCAATTGTTTTTCCTTCTTTTAAGAAATGAGAAGGTGCATCCACATGCGTACCTGAATGAGAACTGAGGTGAATCGCGGTTTCACGCACGCCATCACGATTAAAATTTTTTATTTCATCAATGCCAACAATATATCGATCTTTATACCCTGTTGTTGCTTTGCTGATTGGCCAACTTATATCAAATATTTTCACGCGTTTCCTTTTTTATATACGAAATTCTCATTTCTCTTTACCGGGGTCCCCATTTGTAGTGAAACGCAAAATGGGGCTTACTGCATGCCCACCAAATTTATTACGTAGCATTGCAACAATTTTGGTTGCATAATTGCCGCCTGTTTTTTCTGAGCGCTCACGCACTTTCAATGATTCTTCAATTACCGTTACTGGTATACCTGATTTATGCGCCGCTTCCACTGTCCATTGCCCCATGCCTGTTGCTGCAACATTGCCTGCGATATCATTCAAATTTTGATCTTCTTTCATTACATCTTCAACCAATTCTAAAATCCATGAGCGAATAATTGATCCATGATTCCACAATGTTGCAATTTTTTCAAGATCAAGATGCGCTGGTTCAAATTCACCATTTTTCAGCAAATGAAAACCTTCTGCATAAGCTTGCAATATCCCATATTCTATACCATTATGTACCATTTTTACATAATGCCCTGCACCAGAAGGCCCCACGTATACACAACCGCCTTGCGTTGCAACAGATTGCAATAATGGTTCGATGGTATCATATGCTTTTTTATCGCCACCAACCATCAAACAAAAGCCATTTTCTCGCCCATGCACGCCACCCGATGTTCCACAATCTATAAAAAAAATATTGTGTAATGCAAGTTCTTTTGCGCGCTGCATAGAATCACTAAACTTACTATTGCCACCATCAATAATAATATCACCACTGTGCAGCATAGGCTGCAATTGAGCAATTACATTATCAACAATTTTACCTTGCGGCACTAACAACCAAAAAATATGAATATCGTGATGTGCAAAATCATCTATATTTTTAACAATCTGTACACCGCTTTGCGCAGCAATAGCACAATTATCGGCGTTCAAATCAAAACCAAAAACTTCATGCCCTGCTTGCACCGCACGGTATGCAAGCGCTTCTCCCATTTTTCCCAACCCTATTAATCCAAATTTCATAATGTATTCCATTCATGTTGTATATTTTGTTCTTTACCGGGGTCCCCAATGCAACAACGTGAAATTGGGGAATAAAATTTCATAATGTATTCCATTTAAGAAGTTTTTTTCGCTACGCCATGTTTATCATCAAATTGTTTTTCTTCTTGTGGTCCGGTAGATCCTTGATCATACGAATAAACCGGTAATTTTTGTGCAGCAATAGTATCAATTAATTTCCACGCATATTCAATTTCATCAAATCTCACGGAAATAGATTGCTCACCGCGCATCACTTCTTCAATAAGCACTTCGTAAGCTTCTGGTGTTTGCAATCCATATAAACAGCTGTGACAAAATTCCATTTCCACGGGCATTACTTGATCAGATTTTCCTGGCACTTTTGCATTGAGTGTTAATGAAAATATTGCCTCTGGAGCAATTTGTAGGGTCAACCAATTAGAATCAGTTGGACATCCGCGCGTGAGCAGACAATCAACTTGTTTAAATTTGATATAGATAACTGTTTCTTTTTTATCAAGGCGCTTGCCGGTTTTTAAATAAAAAGGAACGCCAAGCCATCGCGGTGTGTCCACTGCAAGTTTAAGCAATGCATAAGTATCTGTGTGTGAACTTTCCTTCACACTTTTTTCAGAGGTATAACCGATATATTGTCCAAGAATACCATCAACAAATCGAATTTTTTCCAGCACTTTCACGCGTTCTGCACGAATATAATCGCCACTTAATTTTTCGGGAGATTCCATGCATATTAGTGCGAGCATTTCTAACATATGATTTTGTACTACATCACGCAATGCACCAGCCGCATCATAATAGATACCCCGGCCCTCAATGCCACCACTTTCACTCAAAACAATATGTACTTGATCGATATATCTATTCGACCATAATGGCTCGAGCACGCAATTAGTAAAGCGAATCATGGCAATATTACTGACCACTTCTTTGGTCAAATAATGATCAATACGATAGACTTGCGTTTCATTAATAGTATTTTTGATACATTCATTAATTTCTTGGGCAGATTTTAAATCAAATCCAAATGGTTTTTCATATACAATTCTATGCCAAACAGCATCACGAATATCTTTGCGTTGCAACAAACCTACGCGAGAACAGCTTTGTGTAATTGAACAAAAAAAGGATGCACTCGTTGCTACATAAAAAAGACGATCACCATGTATACCTTGTTTACGTTCACATTCCTGAACGAAAGTATTGAGTTCTTGATAATCATCTGGTTCAATAAAATTAACTTTTTTATAAAAACTATTTTTATGTAGTAAATCCCATATTTTTTCATCACCATTTTCAACAAATGGCTGCGCAGCATCAATCATTTGATGAGATGTTACATCATCAAATGCCGCACCAACAATAGTAAAATTTTCTAGTTTATTATGTACTACAAAACGATACAGTGCGGGAATTATTTTGCGCTTACTTAAATCTCCCGTTGCACCAAAAAGAATTATTGTTACATTTTTCATAACATGCCAATTTTATATATGTCGATAATCACTATTTTATTTGATAACGTCTCTATCGTACCATAATCATAAAAAAACTCACTTGAACAAGTTTATATTGAAATACATTTTTCATTGAGAATTTTTTTTAAAAATATATACTTTCATCAAGTAAAATTTATTTATTTTTTTATTCAACAGAAAGGTACTTTATGTACAAAAAATTTTTTGCGATAGTTCTAGCTATCACTTTCATTAATTCGCAATGTATCGAAGATAAACAAGTTAAACTTGCTAGAGTAGAAGCAGCAAAAGTAGCTTTGAACGGCATGAACAACCATACAAGTAGAGCATCTATGGGAACTCATCTCGCTACTGGTGGAGTAGTAGGAAGCATAGCAACACTTTGGCTAGGCACAGGCAATCCTGGACAAAAGTATGTTTTGGGCATATGTGCACTAGCAGTAGGCGGTGGTTTATTTATAGCTCTAGCAGGTGAAAATGAACAAGGCGATCCTCAAGAAAGAGCAAAGCTTATAAAAGTAATAGAAAATGCTCAAGAAACTTCTCAATAAGGTTTAATCCACTTATCAAACATACGAGTTACTGAACGCTCTTGCGTTGGCAAGTTTTCTTTATTTTTATCAATCCATGCAAGAGCATTCGATTCTTCATTTTGTACAAAGTCTTCATCACTCATTACTTGTAATAAAAAGCGTATATCATAATGATAATGCGCTTTTTCTTTTTTATTTTCTGGAATAAGATGCACATCTATATCAAAAATAGCGGCATTTATAGGCTGTATATGCATTATTCCTGATTCTTCTTGTGCTTCCTTAATTGCAACGGCCAATGCATCTGTATTACCATCACAATGACCACCAAGCTGCACCCAGATATCAAGCTTTTTGTGATGCATCAATAATGCTTTGGTATTATCTTTATTCACCAACCATGCTGATGCAGTAATGTGTCCCACTTCCAACGAGCGCTCAAATGCATTGGGATAATTATTGAGAAAATTAATAATTCTTTCTTTATATTCTTGTTCTGATGTATCAACTGGCTGATAATGCGTAAATAACTCTAATAAAGATAATGTTGGTGTATGCATAATATCCTTATAAAAAAATAAACCTCACCAACAGTATACTGTATAGTGAGGTTTTATTATAAAAATATTGAATCTGACTACTATTTATTCTCTTCATTATTTTTTTTGGCTAACTTTGCTTGCTCTTCATCTATTCGTTGCAATTCCAAGCGCATTGTCATCTGTTGCAATTTTTTTATTCTTTTATCTTTTTTTATTTGAGCTTGATCTTTTTTATCATCTTTTTCATATTTGGATCGATTTTCAATACGCAATGTGTAATCATCCGGGTTTTGCCAATGGGCAATTATTGCATCAATTTCCACATTTTTTGCCATAGAATAAAGTTGATCAATTGATTCTAAATCAGTTAAACATGTATCAACTAAGTCTTGATTTTCTGCCTTGAGCATCTTAAATTTTTTTAGCAAGAATTGCATATTTTTAGTATTTTTTAGAACAGAACTATCTATCAGCACAATGAGAGGTGTTTCAATATTTTTGTTAACAACAGCGTTAAATTCATCTTGATTCAATCCTATTTCTCTATCAATGCTATAAATAGACATAAGAGAATAATCTGTTGCTTTCTTCCGGTAGCCTTCATAGTCAATACAAATATTTTGAGGCTCATTATTGGTTGGTTGAAAAATTATCTGATTATTATCAGCACCAGATAATGACCAAGCAGCATCATCTTTTCCAATGAGACAACGTTCTTCTCGCCAAATTCCTGGCTTAATAATACTTTCTACACAACCAATAGCGAATGTATCTTGCATCTTCTTGTTAGAAAAACATAAAATATCCCATGTACATATTTTTATTTTGGGATGGCAACCATCTTCTCCAAAACAATGCCAAGCATCCACGATAGCATTTGTTAATTTATCACAATTAGATTTGAGACACATTTCCCTCATTTCTTGTGACAATTGCTTATTAACACAAGTTACTTTCGCAAGAGTTGCGAAAGATAGCTGTGGATAAATATATACACTACGCACCCCTTTTAACTCAGGATCACATAATGCCAATTGTTTTTGCATGGTGAATGAGTTAATACTTATGAACGCAAGTGAAAAAATGCTAAGCGTTGTCAATATTGAATGTTTCATAAAAAACCTCTAAAATAATATGAATGAAGAAATTATTTCTAATATATGTAATAATCATACATGCTATCACAATAAGTTCAATCAATTAGATTTTTTTAAATGTAACGAGGATCGAATGCCTATTTTTTTATTAATTATGACATTATTATTATCTCAGCACATTTTTTGCTCAAATAACAAAATTGCTCAAAATTACCGCCGACACAGTTTTACCAATCTGAGCATCGAGCAAGCCTTGCGAGGCCATGATGATCTAAAGCATCTACCATTAGATCAAACGCCTTACTTTCCCACAAAAGAAGACATCAAACTTGCTACAGAAAGAAAACGAACAAAAACACTTACTCTTAATGGCAGCACAGACAAAATAAACAATAACAAATAACTTCTAAGAAATATCTTAGCACTGCAATCCCCACGTCAAGAATAACACAACGTATAGAATGATCAGCAATAAAACACTTTTCATTTTTTCGAATTTAACCATTTATATATTCTTCATGTATATTTTTTGATAATATTTCTATCGTATTATGGTTATTAAAAAACTTAGTCAACGTAATATATACAGATAAAGGTATTGATGTACAAAAAAATTCTTGCATTAACTTTGATAACCTGTTGTAGCAACCCAATATCAGCAGAAGTGATTAAATCATCACAAAGATTTCAATCCTGCGATCCTCAACAAATAGCACTCGATTCTCTTGCTGCTGAAGATGAACAATTAAAACATCTAACAACGGAAGCACCTTTTTTCACCGCTCCAATGAAAGGCATAGCTATTGCAACCATTGGTGTTGGATTAGTAGTAGGAAGATCAATAGTCAAAGATGAAGCAATGCAAAATTGCTTGTTACATATCGGACAAACAGCTTTTTTGATGGGTACGGGATATGCGCTAATGAGCGCGTTGGATAATGGCTTCACGAAGAGGGATTTTAACAAACAAATTAATTGATCGAAACAATAAAAAAATAAACTGTTCTCATTTTCTATCTTAATTCATTCATTGCCACTCTTTGTACGGGGCCCCCGGTTAAGCGTAGCGAAAATGGGGATAATTTATTATATAACAAAATATGATATGATGAAAATTAATTAATCCATTACCTTAACTTTTGAAAAATATCATGCCCAAAATAAAACAATTATCACCACATGAAGCACAAAAAATTGCTGCCGGAGAAGTTATTGAACGCCCTGCCAACATCGTTAAAGAGTTGGTAGAAAATTCTATTGATGCAGGGGCAACACGTATTACAATCTACGTAGAGGATGGTGGCAAACAATTAATTCGTGTAGTTGATAATGGTTGTGGTATGGATAGTGCTGACGCGCAGATATGTTTTGACCGGCATGCAACAAGCAAAATAACTCATGTTGCTGAACTTGAAACCATTGATACCTTTGGATTTCGTGGAGAAGCTCTTGCAAGTATTGCATCAGTAAGCACAATAACTTTATTGACCAAAGAAGAACAGAGTTTAGAAGGAACGTGTATAACGAGTAAGCCTGGTATGCCAATGGAAGTGCATTCTGCTGCTTGCGCCACAGGAACAGATATTTCTATCGCGGATTTGTTTTTTAATATCCCTGCTCGTAAAAAATTTCTAAAAGCAACTCAAACAGAATGGCGCGCTATTCAATTACTCTTTAACGCCTTTTGTTTTGATTATCCCCATATCCATTTTGCCCTATTTTCAGAAGGCAAACAAATACATAATTGCCCCAGCAGCACTGATATAAAAAATCGTGCACTGCAACTTTTTGAGCCTGTTACTCATCGACATCTTCTTGAAACATCGGTTAATGGAGATATTTCTTTATACACGGTAATTTCTGATCATCAGCACTATCGCTATGATAGAAGTGGATTATATTTTTTTGTGAATAAAAGATGGGTAAAAAATCAGCATTTAAGCAGCGCATTAATCAAAGGCTATGCAAACGTTATTCCCAATGGCCGCTATCCCATTGGCATTATACATATCACGGTACCTGCGCATGAAGTGGATATTAATATTCATCCTCGCAAGGAAGAGGTTAAATTTCTTCATCCACGCAGAGTAGAACAACTGTTACAACAAGCGGTAAAAAAGGCGTTGGAAGATAATTTATCGAAGCATCTGAAAAAAGATGTGACGTTTAAATCAGAAGAAAAGATGTATGCCGAATCAATGAGAGATTTTAATCCGTTTGAATTTGATACATTCTTGCAGACACCAGCAAAGAAACCCTTCGATACAATTCCTTCGGAATCACTTCCGACTACGCATAAAGCTTCCAACTTCGCCAAGGCTTCGTCGGACGAATCGTCGGACACGCAGGGCGATCTTTATAAGAATCCTCATACTCCGCTCGCCCTAAATAATTTGTTACTCTTTGCTGAGGTTCCCATGCAAAATGACGAGTCCTTCATAGCTTTAGCGACGAAGGAAATGGAGCATGGGGTTAAAGGTGTTGTATCGAAGGGCACAGGTATAAACATAAATAATCCATTTAATTCATCTTTCTCTGAACATCCAACCGAAATAACTGAAGCTGGATTAAATGGACGTTTGATTGGCCAATACAATAACACCTACCTTCTTATCGAAAAAGAAGATGGGTTATTTTTAGTAGATCAGCACGCAGCACATGAGCGCATTTTGTATGAATTATTTTCCAAGCGTTTTCATGAAGTTGCCACCATTCAATTACTTTTTCCACAAATCATTACGCTCAGTTCACACGATATAGATATCATAGTTCAACACCTTGATATATTCATTCAACACGGAATTTTGGTAGAGCAATGCGCAAGTGATCAACTCATCATACAATCACTCCCTGTGCATTTAAAAAATGAATCTATGACCGATATTATTAAAGAAGTTATTTCATGGATTATAGAAAGCCAATCTCTTGATAGTGATGCATTCAAAAAAAATATTAATCATAAACTACAAGCTCAGATGGCATGCAAAGCGGCCGTAAAAGCTGGCGATATTCTGACACAAGAAAAGATGAAACAATTATTATCTGATTTAGAGAAAACAGCCAACAGGTTTTCATGCCCACACGGACGACCTACAGGATGGTCATTATCTTTGATTGAAATAGAAAAGAAATTTAGACGACGCTTGTAAGTCTTTTCCTACATTCTTATACGGGGTCCCCATGTGGAATGGAATGAACATGGGGATAGAGCCAACAGGTTTTCATGTCCCCATGGACGCCCAACCGGCTGGCTATTATCGTTGGCTGATATTGAGAAAAAATTTAGACGAAGATTATAAATAAGATACGTAAAATTTATTTCTGTTCTTGCCATATTTCAACATTACCGTCATTCACCATGGCAATTTGCTTGTAATCAGGGCTCATGCTGATTGAATTAATTAAAGTGCCTTTATTCGACCATAACAAGCTTTTTGTTGAAATATCCCATAGTTGAATGTTTTTATCCAATGCCAGTAACAGAAGATTTTTAGCAGGAACGAATAACGTATCATTCGGCTGCTTTTCACACTCAATCGTACAGATAGGTTTTTCAGCAATGTTTTCTAAGTCAAATAAATCTATAAAACAATTATTTTTTTCAAAATCTCCTTGTTGTATATCTCGCCAGCTGGTAACAAGTAAATTTTTACCCGCATTATGTACGCCCGACTGTATGATAACAGCATCACGTCTGTTACGAATATGAAAACTTTTTTCATCTTTTGTCTGGGGATTAATGATTTTTACTTGAATCGCATCATCTTGGGCATTTTTTTGTTCTACTACATTGGATTCTCGTACCCAAGTATTCAATAGATCTGCTAACTTTGATGAGAGCGCATTAAAATAATCATCGGAAATCATCAAAACAGTCTCATCTTTATTGACCAAACATACCAACGTATCTTTTTCTGGTATGTATAAAGAACAGGCGTTTCCTTCGGGAACTATGGGATTATATTTTATTTTTTCATTTTTGCTCATATTTTCTAATATTCCATTATACATCACCAGAATATCAGATGAATTAGGTTGAAATTCCGCGATAGGAGAATAATTATCTTGTACATTTTCCCACAAAGTTTTCTCTATCAATCCCGTTAATGCATTGATTACAACAGCTTTTTTCCAGCACTGCATAATACATTTAGTCTGATCATTATTGAATAATGCTCTGCCCAGCATATTAGGAATTGCAGGTTGTTCCCATATATTTTTTTGACTATGCATATTCCAACAACCTCGACTGCCATCTCTATTAAGCACAAAAAGCTTATCTTCTTGCTCATTATATTTCACCATTGTGGGTTTATTATATCTTGGTAAGTGATCACCATTCGGCTGGATTAATGAAGCTGTTTTTTTGCCATTTTTACTATCCCAAATACCAACATAACCAGGAATAGCTGTTATAATTTTTTCCCCGGTAAGATTGTAACTAATACTGAGAGGCTGTTGCTTAAATGAATCCGATAAAACGAAACTTTTTTCCCACGTTAATGCATTTTTTGCTTGATTATCAGCGCAAAAAACATTAAAGCTCGTTATTGAAACCGTACATACTATAGATGTAAAAATACGCTTCATCTTTGCTCCTTTTGTGTTTATAAATATGATGTGCAGGAGTATACAAAAAATTAACGAAACTTACTATTGTTTAATTATAAATAGCCAGTCGGAAGGAAGGCCCAACCGGCTGGCTAACTTTGACCGAAATCGAAAAAAAATTTGGGGTTAAGTTTAATACATTTTACTTTCAGTATACTGGCCTTGGTGCCCCATATTGCTATCAGCAACAAGTTTGCGATAGAAAAATGCATATGCAAGCGTGCAAAGAGGCCATGAAATAAGCATACCTACCCAGCTTATAAAACCAAGCGATACAACAATTTTTATCGCAACCCAGAATGCAAAAATATCCCACATATGATGTTGCGTTACTTCGTAACTTGCTTTGAGCGCATCAATAGGTCCCATATCTTTATCAACAATAAAATAAGGAAAGAATGCAAAACGCAGCAATGCAATAAACCCTGGTAGTATGAGTAATAACCAACCAATCCATACCATCAAACAATATAAAATCCATCCCACGATTGCCTTTGGAGCTAAACCAAAACAAGAAAATAAATCTTTATATGAACCTTCATTACGATCATGAATACGTAGTGCTATTTTTCTAAACCCTAAATCTAACCCAACAAAAAAAAATGCTAAAATAACTGCTGAAATCAATAGCGAAACAAAATTTGATGTTAAGAGATCCATGAGCGTAGCACGCGATTCATACGCCATTGTTGCACAATTATATCCAACACATTCTTGATAATCTTTGAGAACTTGAGAATTCATAATGGCTTGAATAAAACCTTTATTCAAAAAACCAACGATAGCAACAACAAGAGCCGTAACTCCTGCACCTGCCAATAAAACGATAACAAATAAGCGCACTTGCTCCACCAATGATCTAAAAGCAAATCCTATCGCTTCTAAAGTATGACTATGTCTTCCATTCATCTACGTACTCCTTTTTTATACTTACAAAATTAGTATGGATATTATCTAATCATAAGAGCAAAAAAAAATGCAACAACTTATACCCCAATTTGCACTAATACTTAAGAGCTATTTTAACTTTCTTCTTGCCCGAAATTCTAAATTAAACGTCATTTTAATTGGGCGCTCGGATGAAGCATAGCGAAAGCTGGGCTAGAAATTAGTGTGGAGAATCGTTATAACACGTTTATTTTTATCAAACTGTTCTTTTAACTGTTGCATCAAAATTCCTGGTGCCGATGAAAAATTTTCCTTAGCAACCCATGCACGAACAGTAAAAAAAATTCTCATTTCTGTATCAAAATCATGTTGCCCTATTTTCTGAACTGTTACCAGGGAAGATGGCTCTTGCAAACATGTTCCGTTATTTTTGATAACACTATACACCTCAGATTTCACCTGCTCGACATCATCTGTATAAGGCACCGAAAGTATAAAATCCATTCTTTTGATGGGATAATAGGTAAGATTGGTTAAATTGTTTTTTAATACGGCTTCATTGGGTAATCGCACTAATTTATTATCAAGCGTACGAATACTCATTGAAAGAAGATCAACTGATTCGACAATGCCAGTGATTTCACCACTTTTGATCGTGTCACCAAGGGAAAATGGCCTTTCAAGCACCAAAAAAAATCCGCTGATAATATTAGAAATACTTGTTTGTGATGCAAAACCAATAGCAACACCAAATACACCAGCAACACCAAGCAATGCGGTGACATTAAATCCAAATTCATGCAAAATAGTTACCGCAATAAAAATTAAACCACCATAAAAAATAATACGCCCTAAAAGCATAGCGGTATGCTGAGAAAAGCGTTGCCGAGAAAATTCAACCGTTTTTTTTCTACACCAATTTAATAACGGAATTCCAATGATAAGAAGTAGCATTACTCGCACTAAACTGCCAACGTATAATAATAATGTTGTATAATCCATGCCAATCTCCCACTAAAACCAACGCCTTCTGTTTGCAAGCATTGGGATTAATAATTGTAGTGGCGGCAACCCACGAAGACGTAATCCATAATTAATTAAAGAAAGTGCTGCAAGTGTAATGAGCACACGCAACAATAGATCACCTACTGCAACAATAGCAATCACTATGCCCGCAATAATACATATTGAGCCTAAAATATGATTCGAATTCATGAAACAATTCTCCTGAAACAAATAAATTATAATACTATTTTTTTAGTGTATCAGATCATCCAAAAAAACTTACTTTTTTTGCACTTCCGGAAAAAGATATTGGTAAAAACGATTGGCAGCACTTGTGATATTATTTTTAATCCAGGCTAGCCATCCTTCTTTGCTCTTACGCTCTTGTTCTTTTTTTCTTTCTTTATAGATAGCGTCAGCAAATATCGGCGCCAATTCTTGCATAATTTTTTCTTTTTGTTTCACAAATTCTTTGATATTTCTTTCTATTCTGGCGACAATTAATGCCTCAATAAGCGCCGAAAGATATTCATATTGAGCAACTAATGATCTTAGTGTATCAAGTTTATTTTTATCGACTGATACCTCAACATCTTCTCCAACTCTAAATATTTTTCCATCTTTAATAACTCTCTTATATTTAACTTGCCAAAATTCTTCTAATTCATTAACAAGATCCCAAATCGCATATGCTTCTTGTGCTTTCATATAAATCATGGGTTTAAATGGATATTCCTCAGCGGCGAGCATACTTCCCATATAAAAATAGATACTCATACCCAAAAAAATAAAAAGAATAAGACGTGCAATATCAATAATCTTCATACTTATCCCCCTATATATATACTATGTTCCCCTACATAATTTATATCAAGAATAGTATAAGCCATGCTGATTTTGCTATGAATGATTAATGATATTCGCAAATATAAACCATTAGGTATAAAAAATCATGTCTTCAAAAAATCCTGTATACATGATTCATAAACATCATGCCACCCATTTGCATTATGATTTACGACTGGAAATTGATGGTGTTTTAAAATCATGGGCATTAAAAGAATTACCTTTAAAACCCTCTCAGGCAATAGAAGCAATTCAAGTAGCTGATCATTCACTCAAATATGGTTATTTTGAAGGAGTGATTCCTCCCTTTCACTATGGAGCGGGTCCCGTTATGATCTGGGATAAAGGAACAATAGTAAATTTTACGGTAGATCATACTCATAAAATCATTCCCCTCAAAGAAGCAGAAATTCGAGGTTATATATTATTTCAGCTGGATGCTGAGAAATTAAAAGGCAGCTATATATTGGTACGTATTACCAAAAAGCAAAGATGGATCATTATAAAATTGCCGGATAAATATGTTTTAAAAGGCCGAAAGCCGGCATTCTGGGAAAAATCCGTGAAAAGCGGAAAAAAGCTCGAAGAAATTTTCGACGAGAAATCAGAGATATCCTATGAAAAATGGCTTTCAACCGGTTCAAATATTCGTTATAAAAAAAGAAAAGACAATAAGTAAATCAAGCCTGCTCCTAATTAACAAATTGACAATTTAATGATTTTTGGTATTATTAATTATGGAAATAATTCTAAATTAAATTCGACTATTGTATTTATTGGGGTCCCCATTTGAAATAGAAATGGAAAATGGGGTTATAGAGATTTATTATGGCAAAAACTACTAAAAATCAAACTGTTACTCATCAGCCTCTTGCTTGCAAAATAAGGCCTATTTCACTAGATGAATTTATTGGTCAAGAGCACCTTGTCGGCTCCCAAAAACCTTTACGTGTAGCGATTGAAAAAGGTCATATTTTTAGCTTTATTTTATGGGGTTCTCCGGGCGTGGGGAAAACAACCTTAGCTCGCATTTATGCTCAAGCTATTGATGCCACTTTTTATGAATTTTCGGCAGTATCGGCAGGCAAAGAAGATATAAAATCCATTCTTAAAAAAGATGATCCCAATACAAAGGTATTATTCTTAGATGAAATTCATCGATTTAATAAAGCACAACAAGATTTTCTATTACCATATGTTGAATCAGGCGATTTAGTGCTTATTGGAGCAACCACTGAAAATCCAAGTTTTGAGGTTATTCCAGCGCTTCTTTCACGGTGCCGTGTATTTGTTTTAAAAGAATTATCTGCAGATGAAATGAAACAGATAATTCAGCGTACAAATATTGAAATGGATGAAGAATCTATTGATTGGATTATTTCAATGGCAAATGGTGATGCACGCCAGGCATTGAATATGATCGAAAACACCTATGCATTATATAAAAAAATCACGGTCGAAAACTTAATCAATAGCTTGCAGAATAAATTCTTGCGTTACGATAAAAAATCAGAAGAGCATTATAATACTATTTCAGCATTCATAAAATCGATGCGCGCAAGTCAACCTGATGCGGCATTATATTATTTAGCACGAATGGTAGAAGCTGGTGAAGATCCAAAATTTATCGCACGGCGAATGGTAATTTTTGCATCAGAAGATATCGGTTTAGCCGATCCTTATGCGCTCACTATTGCCAATGATGTTTTTAGATCCGTTGAGATTATTGGTTATCCTGAATGCGCTATTAATTTAGGCCATGGAGTTTCTTATCTATCTTTAGCTAAAAAAAGTCGTCATTCTTATGATGCTTATATGAGTGCTGCATCTGATGCCAAACGATTAGGAAACTTACCTATTCCTTTGAATATCCGTAATGCTCCAACGCCATTGATGAAAGATCTGGGGTATGGAAAAAATTACAAAAAATATACTACGGAAGATTTATTGCCTGAAAAACTTAAAGGTACAAAATATCTCTATAGTATTGATTAAAAACAAGAAGAGCAGTTTTAAAAACTGCTCTTCTTTATATTTCAGCACAATATAATAATTATACTTCTTCTGATTTAGCCTTTTTTGATTTTGCAATATATAATTTTTGAGCCCAAACTGGATTTTCTTGAAGAAATGTTATGAGTTGATCAAAAACATGCATACAAAGAATCATAAGTCGCAATACCATGATTGTTATCACACATTTCTACATAACCAATTTGGTCTAACTGTTCTTTTAGAGGTGTTGTATACATAGATTGGGTGAATAAAAAGAACGATAAGATAAAGAATTTTTTTTGAATACGCATGAATTTATTCTATAAATTGTTCTTTTAGTTTGTCAATTTACGCATGATTAAAAAATTCATCACAAATTATCAAGGCCCATTAGTTATATTTCCTCAAGTCGGTCATGAAGCAAATCAATTTTGAATAATCGTATCTTCAATCTATATTTCATAAAAAATTTGTTTAATACAAAAAAATCATTACTATTACAAAAATAGTGTTTTCATAATATCTTTTTGGAGTAACCACATGCCGTACAACTATCGAATTATTTTCTTATCATTATCTATTATCTTTAGCAATTTAATGGCAGTAGAAAATCCATCTCTTAATATAAAACCGCTAGATGAACCTGAAATACCTGAAATAATGCGCAATATTCTCAACAATCAGCAGCATCATCACCATCATGAGCATCATCATCACCATTATCCAAAGCAACAACAAACCACCGAGACTATTGCTCCATCACTCGTTTTTAGCGAAATAGACATTGAAGAAATGCAACGAGTACTCAAAACCTCTCCTGAAGAAGCTAAATTCATTGTTAAATACCTACAAAATCCTGAATTTGCGCTTATTCAAGATTATAGATCTGCAACATTTGTAGGAGAACCTGGCACAGGTAAAACAACAACCGCCAAAGCAATTGGACATGAGATGAGCAAGCATGGCTGGGAAGTTAAATTTTTATCGAGCACTTCTTTACTGGGAGAATATCGTAATCAAACAAGTATACAGCTTCAAAAAGAACTGCAGGCAATTGAAGCATCAAAAAAACCAACTATTTTGATTATTGATGAACTCAATCGATTGCTAGAAAATAGCAATAGTAAACATCATGACACCGATATGATAGCAACAGCATTGTGGGCTTTTCTTGATAAAAATAGAGGCAACAAAAATTTCTTCTTTATTGGAACCATGAATCGCGCCAATAAGCTACCCAAAGCATACAAAAGCAGAATTCTTCTGGATTACATAGAATTTCCCATGGTTAGTAACTCTAAATTTAAAAGTGAATTTATTCGTAGAGAATTAACAAGAACAAAAATCACATTGGATAGCGAAATAACCGATATTTTTTTGGATATAGAATTAAAAAAAATGGGAATTTGCTCAGAACGTGATTTAAAAAATTTATCTGATGCAATATACAAAAGAAGCGTTATGACTGGAACAATTCCTACTCATGATAAAATGATAATTAAAAAAGCAACTATAACACATGTCATCAATCAGTACATACAGAACAAAAGCAAATTAGATTATGATACTGAAGATGAAACGGATGAAGAACGTGAAAATCGTTATCATAAAGAAAATCTAGAAATGCAAGAAATGCATTTTATGCAGCAACAAAAAATACAGTTTGCATTGCATGACAATCAAGAAGTATCTACATTTTTAGGTCAAAGTTACCATTCTATAAAAAAAGAAGGAAAAAAGAAAATCAATAACCTTTTTTCAGATGAGCAAGAAAAAATTTTTGAAAAAAAAATGAAAAACACGTATGAAAGACGAGCTAAAGAATGTACAGGCTGCCCAACGTGTGATGCCAAAAAAGCTGCTGAAAAAGCAAATAAGTAACACAACTATGATAATAAATAAATTTACAATAATAATCTTTATAGCCTCATTACATTTTTCATTGATGGGTAAAAAATCACGCGCAGATAAGCCGACTAATGCAAATAAAAATGGATCGCCAACATCCACAGAAAACCTACCTCCCATTAAATTACACCTTTAGATGAACCTACTATTGATGATCTTATACAACTAAGTACAAGAGTTGATGAAACTTGTGAACCCGTTGCATCAACTCAAAAAAATACAAATCACTCTAAGACAGCCATTAAACCTACTCAATGGATTTTAGAATCCTCTATTGATAGCGCTCCCAAGCTACTAAAGAGTATCTTTTTCTATTTACAATCACGTCAACAAAACACCAGCAGATCCCAACAATCCATAACTATACCATCATTCCACCGCTTTATTTTAGTTGGCCCTCCAGGAACCGGCAAAACTACCTTAGCCCGTTCAATTGCATATAGACTTAATTGCTCAATGGTATTTGTTCCTGCAATATCATTTCTAGGAAATTTTAGAAATCAAACCGCTAAAAATATAGAGAAATTTTTGCTAGATGAGACTGCCGACAATTTACCCAAAGTAATTATAATCGATGAGTTACACAAATTATTTGAGCATTATACTATCGATCAAAGCGATGATTCACAAAGTGCTGCAGCGTTTTGGCTTCTTTTAGATTATATTGAAAAGCATAAGCCTAATGTAATTATTGTTTGCACAGCAAATAGTGTAGACAAATTACCGCCAGAGATAAAAAGTCGCTTTTCTGGAAAAATTATTACCCTGCCGCTGCTTGATAAAAATCAAATGGTTCAGACTTTTAAAAATAACATCATTCATGATGAATCAATCATAATAGATGATTCAGTCACCGATGAATTTATTACAAAAATGCTGAACCAACTCCAAAATAGTTCTTTACGCGATATACAATTAATTATTGATAGCGCCAAAATATCCTCTTATGACAAGCAATCTACCAGCACAACTCATTTTCCTATTGTTTTGACTCGTAAACATTTTCAACAAGCAGTCGATCAATTACAGATCGAAGCTAAAATACTAGAAAGCAGCTTTTCAGATAAACTTTGTAAAAAACTACAACCTTGGGGAGTAGTTTTTGGCATTGTTATGAATATTTGTATTTTGCTAAAGATATCCATTGAATTACTGAACGGCGAGGTTATTACGAATTACGCTACAAAAAAATAGGGTTAATGCGAGCATTATCATGAAAACTTTCAATAAAAACTTACTTATTACAATTATTGTATTACTTGCTGATTTGAATACCTATACCGTCACTACCCAACGCATGGCTACTGTCATAGAAAATTTGATCGATACTATTTCTGCAAGCACGAGTAACAGTAATCATAGCATCGATAGTTTTAATACAATTCCATATAACTTCAGTACAGAAACGGCTACCGAAAAGCTTATATCTCAAACTTTTACGCAGGAAAATAGAATTGATCTTGCCGTAGATTACCATAATAAAGAAACTGGATTAAGTGCACGCTTAGAAAAACAACTTTATCCTGATAATTCTCTTGATAACCAGAGCAGGATGGAATGTGATTTATCACTATCTTCCGGGAGTAATGATATCTCATATGCATCCAGCGAATCAAATAATGCGCCACAAGAACAGGAATCTGATATTTTACAAGATCTTCTGAATGATTCCGCCTGTGACTCTCGCAGACAAGAAATGAATGAAAACCATGCAACACAAACGCACAATACAATAAAACAACCAAAAATTATACGAGAACAAGATTTACAAAAAAATAGGGTTTATTTCCACTGGGATTTTGGAGGCATACCTCTGGATTCCGATCTTATGCTAAAAAAGCCAAACGTCTTTCATGATCCGAGAAGCACACTTTCTTCACCAGTTATTGAAGCTCGTTTTAATAGGCTTGCTACTTTCTATCGATATAAAGCAAATCTTAATTCAAAGTTCCAATCTGAACTTGCTTTTTGTGAAGCTTTAAGATCGGGAAAAGTATTAGATCTATTTAATCAAATCTATGATCCTCATTTACCTACCGCTGAAAAAGCTTTTAGTGAATTAAAAAGTCTATGGATCCGTGCACGAAAACATCTGTTTTTAATGAACAAGCCGTACAATGCTCGAGAATTAGATTTCCTTACAAAAGTAGGTCTTGATATAATGGGCTCTGCTGAAAGAACTCTTGTTACCCGTCCGGATTATATAGCCAAATACGCTGATGCACAATCTCTTAAAAAAATTCAGGGACATATAGAATATTGTCGACATCTGCAACAAACGGGCAACAGCAAGGCTCTTTTTGATGAAGCAACCAAGTTACGATCCATGGTCAAAAAAAGTAGCGATTTTACAACTAAAATCAATTTTGCAATAACACAAAAAACTTATTTTGATCCTGCAACCACTGCATTACACAATATTGCCCATGCACCATCTCGTGAAAAAGCTTGTAGTAATCTAAAAAGTTTAGAATTACAGTTATTAACTCAGGCTCAACAACAAAACATTATGAATGCAAGCCTGATGAGAGCTTGGACAGTTGAGCATTATGGCTTTGATCTCCTTGAGGCTGCTCAGAATTGCTATAAGTCTCGCGCTGATTATGTTTATACACCAAACAACCAATCATATCTTTCTGATACAATTCAACCAATATTGCACAACATAGAATCAAAACCTTTACCGAGAGCACACGCGGAATTAGTTAATCTTGAAAAACAAATTGATACAGCTCTTGCAGAACGTAACATTACCGATCCAATTGCACAAAAAGAATATGTTAAAAAATCATTTGGCAGAGATGTTCTGGAAGCTGCGCATAAAAAATATGAAGCACGCTCAGATCACAAACAACTTGTTGAATCGTTTGTGGATATTGATGTTAACCAAGCAAGTGCCACAATACTTGAGAACAATAACAGTTATGAATCAGTAGCGAATAGAATGAGTGATTTGGCAGAACGTATATTTGGTAATGCAAAATTATGTAATTTTGATTTTGTACCACAGATAGAAGATCATATTCTTGAATCTTTGCATGTAATACGATCACCAAAAAACGTGGCTGAATTTGTATTCCATACAACTGTTGTTGATCACCTTTTGACAGATCTGCAATGTCAATCAGAGGCTATTGTTGCTGGCGAACCAGCCCTGTGGAAACGTGCACCAGAATTATTTACTCATGGAATGACAGTATTTATATCAAGATTAAATCCCGTCACGCAAGCTAAAGATATAGCTCATCTTGGATATGATATTAGCCGCCTTTTAGGTAAGGCAGTAGATAAATCGATAGACAGAGTTATTGAAGAAATACATGATCCTATTGGCACAACACAACAATATTGTGATTCAGCAATACTCGCATGCAAATACATCATTAACACTGCTCGCTTTACTTGCGACACAATCAGTGGAGTATATTACCTTTCACCAGAAGAACGCTCACAGCGTCTTGAAGCTTATTGCAAAAATGCAGGCGAAATATATAAGCATATTGAATCCCAGACAACAGCCAAGCAAATAGCTGAAACAACTGGCTACATACTCGGAGATGTTCTTTTTGGGATGGGTGTTTCTAAAGTAGCTATTTTTCTTAAAGAAATAGATGCATTTGGTAAAATATCTAACGAAGCAAAAATCATCGCTCAAGGCCTTAAAAGAGCTGTTGAAGAACATCCTGCTTTTGCTACCGCTGAAGGCATTGCACTTAAGATGTCTAATGAAATTAAGGATGTTGGTAACACTACAAAAAAAAGTGCTAATGCATTAACACAGACTGTGGTTACGGATGCTAAACAATCTGTTAAAAGCATGGTTGCAGAAACTGAATGCATAGTTTCCCAAACAACACTCAACCAAGAAGCAAAAACTTTAAATAACATAGCTCAAGAAATCGCTAAGACTCCTAATCCCGTAGCAGGAAAAATAAAAAAATTTCCGACTTTTGAGGAAGTAGCAGAACATATATTTTCTCCAAACCATAAAAAGGAAGGGATAATGGATTTGGGACCAACGGAAAGAGCAATTAATGATAAATTTGTAGAAATCATTAAAGAAGCTGATATGAAAAATTTATTGCAAGAAGGCCCAAATAATATTGTTACAAAAATTAATGACAAGGATATAACTATACGTGCTTTTCTAAAAGATGGCGATCTTTTATCCTACGATGGTTTTGTAGGGCTTTCTGACCGTAAAGTAAACAATAAAATTTATTTATAACAAGAAAAAAAAATGAATGAAAAAAATATACTTGTACAAGAATTGCATAGATTAAGTGATTTGTTTTCGCAAGCTCCTACTCAATCTCCAATGGGTGGTAATCCTTCAGAAAAAGTATTAGAACAAATGGAATCACTATTGATGGACTATCTGAAAGATCATCCCCAAGATACTGAGATATGGTTAAAATTAGCAATGGTTGAATTTACTCCACCGTGGGAAGACTATGACAGAATAGAAAAATATATTAACTCAATTTTAGAATATGATAAAAATAATGCTCAAAGCTTACTCGTATTAGCTTACGCGCAGCGCGTATATCGAGGCGACATTAGCGATGACTTATTTATACGCTTACAGCGTTGTTGTGATATTATCACGGATAGAGAATTATTATCGATGCTTTATTTGGCAATAGCATGGTATTATTCATGGCATTCATTGAGAGATGAAAAAAAACATGAGCTATCTTTACTACAATCAATAGATTATTGTAGCAAGCATGTTCATAATTATAAGCTTTTGGGGCGGTTATACCTTAAAACAGGTAGAGAAGCCGAAGGTAAAAAAATGATTCAACATGCCTTGGCAAATATTCGTAAAGTCTATAAAGAAGATAATGATGATGATTCTGTATACGATATAACAGATATTACCACTTTTTTTAACGATTATTATAGGGGTACTCATGTTACACAATCAACCTTAGAAAGTATGCGTGAATTGCTTGATTAATGTTTATAGCATCTCTATGGAAGAAGTTTGCTTTCTAAACAAAGATTAGACATTAAAAAGAGATCGCTTTATATTTCTTTGAAATAACTGCAAAATAGCAACCATAGCAAAAAATGACGGCGTTCTTACTCTTGCGCATAAAAAATATGAAGCTCGCTTAGATCATAAATAACTTGTTAAATCATTTCTTGATATTGATGTTGATCAACAAGTTGCAGCAATTCTTCAAAATAATAGTACGTATGAATCAATACCTCATGAAATGAGTGATTTAGCAGAACGTATATTTGGTAATGCTCGCCTGTGCAATCTCAGTAACTTGCCAACAATAGAATCGCACGTCCATGATACAATAGATGCTATGAGATTAGCGCAAGATCACCCTACATTTATTTTTAACTTCTCAATGGTTAACCGTACCCTTGGTGACATTCAACAATTAGCACACGCTATTCTGAGTGGAACACATCCTATGATGCAACAATCATCCGAACTATTAATGGAAGGTTTAAAAGCATTTTTTGAGGGACTTGATCCAGTTACGCAAGTCAAAAACATTGGTCATCTCGCAATGGAACTCGGATCATTTTTAGACAAAGGCGGCTCTGCTTTGTGGAATGACCCCATTATGGTATTACATAATGGTATGAATGCAACATGCTCATTGATTGATCTGATAAGGGGCACGGCATATTTTACATCAGATTTGACTGTGGGGAAATTATATCTATCCCCAGAAGAATATAAGCAACGTACTGATTCATTCTGCTCAATGATAGAGCCGCTACGAGGTATAACAGGTAAACAATGTTTCCAATTTGCAGGTCAGTTGGCAGCGGATGTTTTCTTTATGAAGGGCCTTGGGATTGCCTATACATTTCTTAAAGAAATAGATGCATTAGAAAAACTTGGTGGATCAGCTGCTCGTCTAGCTAGCGCACTCAAAAAAGGGTTTGATGCACATCTTGCAGATAATCCTGTTGTTATCACTGCTGAAGGTATTGTATTGAAAATGTCTAATGGCATGAAAGATTTCAACAAAGGCCCGAAGGAGATTATTAATAGTACTAAGACTTTATTAGAAAGCGTTTATGCACCCATAGCAGATATATTAAAGACAGAGATCATTGCAATAAAGAAAAAATATGATGGCATAAAAAACGGTTTTGCCCAAATTACTAACAAAATTACAATGGAATGCAAACATATTTTGGGTATGGAATTAGACCTCAGTAAAAAAGGAAAGTTAACTGTTGGCGGTTTCCATCATGACTTAAAAAATACAATAGAAAAAACTGATATCCTGCGCTTTACCAATAGAGTTTCTTACGAGCATGGTTTTTATAAAGCGACATTATTTGACGGAGAAAATTTTGTTAAAAACGTTACATTTTTCCCGGCGGAATGGTCACGTGATACTGTTGTTAGTAAAATATATGAAGCTTACGACAACTTTATAAAAAGTGGTGCAACGGGATACATAGAACAAGGCAATAAATATGTAATTAGGGGAAAAATTAAAGAAGGTATAGAAATTGAAATGTATATCACCAAGAATGGCAATATAGTAACAGCTTATCCAATTCTAGAAAGTGTTTAAATGCAATTTATTAAATTAATTATATCACTTCAGGGAAGCTATATTTATAGAGATGCTTCTAGTATAGAAATGACTATTCTTGGACATTTTTTAATGACTGAGATTGGACACAGCCCTTCACCTTTTAAAGAATGGGCTTTTAATGATAGCTGGGGCGACTCATGCAGCGGCAATATTACGGGATTAGAAAAGGAAGATAATTATATATTACTCACTGATTTATATTCTGATGAAGAAGTCCCAGTTGCATTACGAATGACTCGAGAGCAATATGTACAGGTCATAACTGACTGGGAAGAAAAAGTATGTAAGCTAAAACCAAAAGAAGTTTTAATAAAATATGAAAATGATGAATTTGTTATAGAAACCAAAAATTAAAGCTATGGAAAAAAATCATGAAACAAAGTGTTCCTATCAATTTTATAAATAAAGAATATAACAAACATAATTGTTATATTACAGAATTAATTATAGACAATAATTTACGCGTACCAAATAGAACATTTTTCCCTTCAGATTGGACCCACGAAAAAGTAATAAGCAAAATAAATGAAGCTTATAATAATTTCAAAAAGAGCAATATAACTCCTGTACTTAATTGGAAAGGGAAATATACAATTAGAGGCTTTACTAAAGAAGGTATAGAAATCGAAATGATCATGACGCAAAATGCTGAAATACAAACAGCCTATCCAATTATTGATTAGGATTCTATGAAATTTGTTGAATTAATTATCTCTCCCACTAAAAGATATGCCTACAAAGATGCGTCTGATATTGAAATGAATATTCTTGGAGATTTTTTAGCAAGTGATGTAGGTTATCGTTCCCTGCCCTTTATACAATGGGCTTTTGATAACACATCACAAAATGCTAATGGCAGCCTTACAGCATTAGAAAAAAATAACAACTCCATATTTCTTACTGATATATTTGCAAAAGAAGAAACTCCAACTGCTTTACAAATGACTCACCAACAATTCGTACAAATACTTAATGACTGGCAAGAAAAGGTATGCGGAGTACAACCGAAAGCAATTTTCATTCAGCATGAAAATAATCACTTTACTATCAAAATAAAAACATTAAACGAAGATGTTCAAACTACACCACATCCTACGATAGTAACCCATACGTACCTATCATGGATAAAGTTTAGTATTACTCTTTGTTATAGTCTCTTAAAAGTGCTAATACTCGGCCTACTAGCAATTTTCTTTTGGTTACTCTTAAAAGCATTTAATCGCATATTTCCAGAAACCTAATATGATGGATTAATTGCTGTTTTATTTCTTGCTCTTTAGCTTTTTCTGAGATAATTACTCTTTTTACCAAAATCTTTTCTTAGGTTCTGTGAACGAAATTTAAAAATGGTTTAAAAAAAGATATGCTTCCTTAAAAAGCGGCAAAGCTATAAGACAGAACCTAGGCGCAATATAAAAAAACCTTTGCCTTATAAAGAAGTTATCATCACATATGAAAATGATGAATTTATTTTTGAAACAAAGAATTAATCTCTTTTTCTGATGTTGTAAAAATTTCAGCAATTAGTCACAAATTTGATACACTAGTTTTTTGGTAAGCAATATATTTCACATTTTTGGAGCAATCATATGCCGTATATCTATCGAATTTTCTTCTTGTTTCTTTGTGTTTTTAATGAATCACTTAATTCCACAATCAAAAAAAATAATATTTCTACAATATCTAGCGACATGCATGAACTATTAAAAAATGTGGAACATATCAAACAAATAAGTAATAAACGCGGAGATATCAGTTTATATCCGCTACATACAGTTAACATACCAATCATACCTACTTTAGCTACCAATCCTGAAGAAAAAGCTTTTATTGCACAACTAGGCATTGATATTATGAGAGTTGCTGAAAGAACTCTTATAACACGTCAAGATTATATTGATCAGCATGGAGATACACAATCACGCACAGCACTTCAAAAATACAAAGAATACTGTATTGCATTACAACAAAAAGGAGATATTAAAGGCCTTTTTAAAGAAATAGAATTATTACACCGCATCGTTATAAAAAATGGTAATCAGAATAGCTTTACAGACTATATAGCTCTTGCAATAGCAGAACAAATATATAGTGATCCTCTAACAACTATATTGTATATAATCAAACATGCTCCTATTGAAAAGTCCTATAATGAGTTACAAAATTTACAAAACCAAATAACTGAACAAGCAAGACAAAAAAATATTTTTCTTATTTCCGAAATCAAAATATGGCTTGTCAAGCAATATGGCTTTGATGCACTCCAGGCAGCTGACAATTGTTATTCATCACACCAAATTAATTAAAACCATTAAAAACCTACTCGTAAACAATATTTACAAATCATTACTGACTAGGACAATAAAATCCGTAAATTAAAACCTAAAGAAGTTATTATCAAGCATGAAAATGATGAATTTATTATAGAAATAAAAGACTAACATAACATACGTTTAATTTAAACAACCAGTGGATTTTTATGAAATTATCGACAATTTTCCTTACTGTATTACTGATCTCATTTCATGCAACAGTATCTCCTCATAATCACGGCATTTATTATAGTGAGCTAAAATCTTTTAAAAAGGCACCTGAAACAAAAGCTTTATTTGAAGAAGATGTTGATGGTAGTTCACGCACAACTCAATATAATTTGGGAGTGCATAATCCAATATTTTTAGAAAATGGCGAGCGAGGATTATTTTCGTATCCACAATGCGATAGAATAAACAGAACACTATCATTAGGAAACATAAAAAGACAGATCATGATAAGTAAGGAATTATCATTTATTAATAGTGTCTTAACTATTGGGCTTTGTGGGCAAAACGATGATCTTGTTATAGTTACGGATAAGACTATGCCTGCTTTATACGAATATGTCAGTTCTCTTTCTAGAAAAGCTAAGATTAGTACGCCATTTGTTTTTATATCATTAAAAAACTTTAGTGCTTTTTCTCGTAAAATACTGGGATTTAGAGGCAGCATTGTAATAGGCCAGCAATTATTGCATGACGTATCTGATGAAGAATTAGAAGCTTTGATAGCGCAACAAATAGCTCATATAAAATATAATCACACCAATAAAAAAATTCTGGTAAATGGTATAGCTTTATTTGCGTGTATAATTCCTACCATCTCTTCATTATTTGTGAGCAAACCATTTGCAAGACAAGCAGATATGTTTGCATCTAAGGTGGCTAAAAAAGCTAATGGGCTTATTACATTTTATAAGCGTTTAGAAGAAAAAGATCATCTCAGAACGGCAGAATATGATGAAGTATCAAAAATGCTCACGGAAAATGCAGCAGATATGCCTACATTATCATATCTTATTCTTAACGTAGGCTATTATATGGGGAAATTAGAGCATTACATTGAAGAAATATATAATGGGCTTGCTTATCCGAGCAATCAAGAGCGTATTGATGCTGCCAAACAATATTTAGCGCAGCAAAAAGCGTAAATAAAAAAAGAGCAATTTAAAAAAATTGCTCTTTTTTGCCAAAATCTTTTGTTGGCGAATGCTCTAAAACATTTTTGAGTCTTCTCTATTACACGCTCATAAGATAACGCTGAGGACTTGTCTTGTTATATATAAACGGATCTTCAAAAGTGCTTGAATAAGTATCCTGTGGAATCGCTCCCATTTTTTTCCAAAATCCTTGAGCTCTGGAAGAGCTATCTAAAGAAATTTCTCGACAATTATGCATTGCACGCATATCTTTGATAGCTTCCCTTACAAGATCTGATCCAAGCCCTGCTTTTCTATGCTTTTCATCAACTCTTAAATATGCTATATGGCACCGAAAAGGATCATATGCAATATGCGCAATATATTTTTCAGTATCTTTATCGTAGAACTCTAATCGAGAAAATCTACATTCTGAACATTTTTCTCGTTCTTCATCTGTAACTAAATAGTTTCCGTTATAGGTTACATTGCATGTATTTTTCGTATACTCTCTATCATGGTCTGAACTTGATAGTAGAAAATTACTCGCAACAAGGATATACAATAGTAATTTTTTCATAACAAGACTATTTTAGAACTATTCAGATTTTTCATTAAGAGCTTTTGCAATAACATCAAAAAGCTCAGGATTACAGCGACGATTATTTAAGGCCATCATATAAGCTGTGTCGCGGGTACCGTATTTTATTCTAGCGATCTCAACTATAAGAGCTTTCACCATCTCAGTATTGCCTTTAAATACAGAACTCACAAAAACGTCTTCAAAGGTGCTGTCTGTAGCAGCGCCCTTAGCTATAAGCATTTTCACAATGTCAACATAGTTTTTGTCTGCCGCCTTAAAAAACGCTGTGCAACCGAACTTATCCTTAGCGCTAATATCAGCGCCTGCATCTATGAGAATTCTGACAATGTCAGAATAACCTTTTTCTGCAGCCCTCATAAGAGCAGTCATATTCTCATTATCTCTAGCTTCAAGATCTGCGCCCGCGGCAATGAAAGTTTCAACATTTTTAAGATCGCCATTTTTCACGGCACTTATAAGTTTATCCTCCCGACTTCCTTTAGCAGCTAGGTTTTCGACTTTAGTAGCTGCTCGGATGTCTTGCGCAGTGGGGCCTGTAGATTCCCAACCATCAGCTGCAAAACTGACGCCAACTTCTAGAAATAGTCCCACAACCATAAAGCCTGCTATAAAAAATATTTTTTTCATGGATTATCCTTAATTTAAAAGTTAATTTCTATATATCAGTATACCAAATATTTCCCCCTTACAACAGCCCCCTTACAACAGCCCCTTTAGAATAGCTAGCGTCAACACAGAAGACCAAAAAAAAGAGTAGCCTTTTAAAGTTACTCTTTTTTTTGGTCATTCATTTAAAAAGAATGGCCGTGCCAGCTGATTCCGTGCGCCAAAGCTTTATGCGGCGGCGCAAGCCTTGGCGAAGACGGAAGCTCGTAAGCAGCGAAGAGAAGTCAAAGTTATATGGGATAGTCCGTCTACGTTCCCATAAAATGGGAACTACGTCGGACAGTCTTCGCTTTCTGCTATCAATATTTTTTTATTTGCTCAGCAACTCTTGCCGGCGGAGCCAGACGAAGCTGCGTAAGCAGCGAAGACTGGCATCCACTCAGAGATAGGCTCATTAACAAAACAGCCCCTATAAAACCCTACTTCGCTAAAGCTACGAAGGGCAAGTTATGCATTAAGCACGATTCAGACGTTATTTACAGAATTTAATAAGTAACTAACGAAAGTGCAAAAATTTTGATTCTATAATCCCTACAGTTGGTAGATCCTTTAATTGATTGTAGGGATTTCCTCATCTTCATCTTCCCATGTATAAATATCAACCCATGAAACTTCAGGCATCATAAAAATTTCTTCTGGATGACAATTTTTGCTCCATATGGCATCTTCTGCCCAAACCTGACGATTAAAATCTACACTATAAACATATCTATCTTTATATATCCATGAAACAAAAAAATGCTTAATAAAATCAGCAACTTTAATAAATTCATCGTTAGATAAGTTATAAATAATATCATTGCATTCTGGATATTTCCAATATTGCTTGTTTGATACCAAAGTAATTACGGCTTTACTAAAATGTTTTTTTATATCTTTTTGAAGGTTTAAAAACAATTCTTCCATATTTATCGTATTTAAAGCGATACATTTAATCATTAAACATGATTTTAATTTCATTTATGCGTCACCCTTCCATCTAAACTAACATTGAGATGAGTGTTATCTCGAGTCATCCATCCTACTTGTTGTATCCCTTGTCTGGATAATTGCACATCCCATTCATGAGCTTGTCCCTTAGTTCTTGATTCGCCTTGGACCCAAACATTACCGAATCTGTCTATAAAACCCGTTCCACCATCAGGCAAGCGTTTTTCTGGCAACCCATTAGCAATATGAAATTTTTTAGGAGGAACATATCTTAGCTTACCTTTTGTTGGAAGTCCTTCTTTTTTTATTAATCCCTTAATACTTTTATGCTTAGTAACCTTACTTTCAATTGAATTTTTTAAATGCGATACCTTAGATTGCTCTATTCTAACACTTTGCCCAGTCGTCTTAAACAGCAAACCTTCTGGGGTTATTAGATATTCCTGTGGACTCAACAACTGATTATTTTTAACAAAATTAATACTTTTGTGCTTAATGGTATTGCATAATTTACCCAAACCACCGAGCAATTTGCCTTGAGCTTTATATCCAACAACAAAAGCGGTGCCACCTTTAATCGCATCTCTTACCGTTATTTCTTTTTTGTTAATTGCATCGATAAGATTATTCAATGGCTCAGCATACTTATTCCACTTTTCTTGTGCTGCATCAAAATTCGTTATAGCCGTTGCTCCAATATCAGCAACATTATAAAGAACCTTACATAACTGAAATGCAAGAACCTGCTTACCCGCAACAATGGATACTGTTGCTTCAATGGGATTAGTCAAAATATCATGCGCAGCAGAATATAATCCTAAAGCTACCCCTTCAGCAATTGCTTGGCCATAGTCAAGCAAGGTCCAACATAAATCTGCAACCTGCATTGCCTTATCCGGCATATTTGCATGATTATACTCAATAATTGATGAGGCCATATCAACCAAAGCTTCTTGATGATCATATAAAAGGGAACTTGGAGTTAAATTATCCACATGATGAAGAATATCCAATGATTCCCGATGAAGAACCTGCTGCAATTGATTACCATAACATCGAGCAAATGTATTGAAATCATGACCAGAACGAGATAATAGTTGTTTAATATTGCTGTTAAGATTGTATGATTTATTTGTTTTCTGCAGACAAGAACTAGCATCGAGACTGTTTTTATATATAACCGCTCGTGCGTTAATTGCTTTTGCCAAGTTAGGTGTATGCGCTTTGTAGACAGATTCTAATGTTTCATATTCTGAAAAATGTTCACAAACTGTTGAATGAAAAGTATTTTCTACAATATCAGCTGCATTATAATATCCCTTAATTAATGGTTCTTTTTTAATTGCATCTAATGATTTATAAAGATTTGCGATACGCTTTTGTAATTTTCTGCAATACCTTCCCTTGGCCATATAACAAATTTTTTGCACTAAGCTAAGACTTTTTAGTTCAGCATATAAGTTTCGTATTTTATTTTTATAACCAGGATATGTTTGAGCATATTTTACAAATTCATCAAGCATATATAAGCAACGCTGGTTAAGAATTTCTGACTCAGTGTAACCGCATTCAACAAAATCCTTCTGAAAGTCCCCAGCGCTATATGATTTTAAAGAATTTATCCTGCTCAACCCCTTACGATCTTTAGAGCGGGCCCAAAAAACTTCATGAGAAAAATCACCATGGACTCTATCACCAGCACGATCTCTACTACAGCTTTGGTTAGTAAATGTGGAAAATATTACATGATTGCCATGAGACCATTCCGAATAGATTGGTATGCCTAAAAAAATAAAAAAAGATACCATAAGAAGATTGAAAGGTTTTAATCGATTCATATTTACTCTCTTTTTTAAAAACTAGAAATTCATCAAAAAACCAAATTATTCTTTTTTTAATGAATTTATTTCGCATGATGATATCATAATCAAAACCAAAAAAATTGTTTTTAATTATAAAAAGGTATGTATGAATAAGAAAATATTATTGCTTCTAGCATTTATTAGCATGAACATTATATTACAAGTTATTCCCATGTCAGTAGAAAACATGCATGAAGAATATAATTTCTGGCTAGAAGATTTCAACGAGATGCAAGAAGAAGCTATTAGAGAGATTACCCTATCTGATTCTTTTGCTAACAAACAAGTTGTATGGTATTTAATGGATGCTGCATTACATAAAGAAAAAAGAGATTTCATTGAAGAACTTGTATATGATCTTATAAAAAAAAGCCATCCCAACTATCGCCTAAATATTGAAATTTGTAACAACAAAATTAACCATATTAATAAAGGTCTTGCACAATTAGATGATGCTATTTTATTAGTAGAAGAACAGTTTTCAATACCCGTAGGTCAATTTAAAGTAAAAGCAATTGAATTTGCAGAAAACCAGGATCTAGAAAGTTTCGCTGAATCATTTATACCGTATCTCAATGATAACGATTACGCGACAATACCATCCATCATAATTGGGCTGTGGTGAAAAAACTATAAAACAAAAAAAGAGCAATTATTTAAACTAGTCTTTTTATATTTTTTAGCCTTCAATTTAAAAGGCTGGCCTGCCAGACGAAGCCTTGGCGAAGTATGGCATCCACTCAGAGATAGGCTCCTGAACCAAACGGCCCCCATAAAACCCTACTTCGCTAAAGCTACGAAGGGCAAGTTATGCATTAAGCATGATTCAGACGTTGTTTGCAGAGCTTGATAGATAACTTGCGAAAGTGCAAAAAATTATTACCATATCTTAAAATTTGACAAACTACAGCCGATTGCACTACTATCTATAGTAGTACTACTTTTTATAGGAGTAAGCATTGGGAAAATGGATTATACGATATTGGGCTAATGAAAGCGGAAAAAGTCCTATCGAAAAATGGGTTCAAAAATTAACTCAAGAACAAGCCATATTGGTAACTAAAGAACTCCTCATGCTAGAGGAATTAGGAAATGAATTACAGCTCCCACATAGTCGTTCTCTGGGTAAAGGTCTCTTTGAACTGCGCGAACGACGATTTGGCTATCGGCTCTATTATTGCTTTAAGGGAGAGAAGCTAATTATTTTGCTTGTTGCTGGCGATAAAAAATCGCAAGATAAAGACATTAAAACTGCGTATAAACGCCTGGAGGAACTATGAAAACAAAAAGCTTTCACGATCTCATAAAAACAAAATTGTCTCAAGAGCAACTTGATGAAATTGAAAAACAAGCGCAACTTGAAGTTTCTATCCTTAGATCAATTCAGAAAATCCTTTCTGATACTATGGCAGAATATATGAAGAAAAATAAAGTTGGTTTTAACGAAGTTGTTCGTCGACTATCAACAAGCCCGTCCCAAGCTGCCAAAATACAACGCGGTCAGGCAAATTTAACTCTTGCAAGCTTTGCTCACTTTTTGGCTCTTATGGGCAAAGAACCAAAAGATGTCTTTAGAAGATAAAAACATTGCATTATCCACAATATATGCTATCATTGCAACGAAAATTGTAATGATAGCCTCTCTTTTTTAAAGGAAAACCATGTACGCAATTTCAGACATTAGTAGTTATGATCTCATAGAGATCATAACTACTATGGCGTACGGATCCTGTCTCAGTTATTAACCAATTCATTGATCTCAGTCATCTTTACGTCACCCTTTTAGCACCAACATTTTTAGTTTTTAATACGAAAGTATTCTATGGTACGACTTCGTCCAACGAAGGCTGTAAGAGTATTAACTTTCGAAGAAAAAAAATGTGTTGCGACTTTATTCATACTACTCGTTGAAGTAGATTTACAAAAAGGCGTAACACGCACGCGTCGCACAGCAACTACAAAAACGGTGGGACGCAAAAAAAGAAATACTCTGCCTAAAGAAAAAATCGAAATAACTCCCTTCAGTTCTTAAAACCATATAATATATTAATAATATGAAAACAATTAATACAAGGGGCATTTATGCTGCATTTTTATAAAAAACACACACTATTATTTTCGCTGTTATTAAGCTCTTTTACTATTATTGCAATGGAACAAACGCCAGAACAACTTTTACAGATAATTCAACAAAGCCCTGATATATCATATATGGATCAATCGCTTTTAAAAAAAAGAAATAAAGATGGTGAAAACGTCCTTCATTTAGCATGTAAACAAGGCGATAGTAATAGCATTAAGAAAATTTTCGACCAAAGAAACAATCATGATACACATCAACTCCTATTTAGTGGTTGTAACTATGGCTTTCTAGGAATTCACAAAGCAGCGGAAAATGGCCACGCTGCTGCCATTACAACATTAATAGAAATACATAGAAACACAGGAAATTCTGAGAACTTTATTTCACACAAGAATAACGGAAGCGGTAGTACCCCATTACATTTTGCAGCAATGAATGGGCAGACACAAGCTATACAAACATTGATTAACTCATCCGATACTTATTATAAAAATTTAAAAAAATTACTTTTTTTACAAAAACATAGCAATTATACAGCACTACATTTAGCAGCAGGAAATGGTCATGCGAAAGCAGCTAAAATTCTTTTAATAGCAGCAGGTGATTTTGCACAAGAACTTACTTCCGTTTATGATTCTTTGGGCCAAACAGCAGTACATAAAGCTGTAAAAGGACCATTCTCACAAAAAACTCATGCCAATGTCCTCAATGTATTCATTCAAATGCTTGGTTATAATATCTTGTATTTGAAGCAAAAAAATGGAGATACTGTATTTGATTATGCAACAAGAGTTAATCATCCAGATATCAATGCTTTATTAAATCTAGAATGCTCACTCTGTTTAGATACAAAACATTGTACCGAATTATACACTATGAGCAATTGCAATGGACAATCAGGTTGCAAAGCCAGTTTTTGTAAAACTTGCTTGATTGAACTCATCTCGACTCATTTGAATGAAGGAAGCACACGCGACTTAAAATGTCCCAATTTTAATTGCATAAAAAAAATACATGCCTCTGACATATACAGCATTACATAAGACCGTAAATATTTATATGCTCGTTTTCTTGATATTTCTTTTGATGAGTTTAAGGTAGATAACCAACATTGTATAAAATTTTGTCCAACACCTGATTGCAAATGCACATATTCAATTGAAGGAATGAATATTGCACAACAAATACAATGTCCCAGCTGCAACCATATATATTGCACAAATTGCCAATACGATCACCAAAATATGTCGTGTGAAAATGCTGCTGCACTTGATCATGATTGTATATCATGCTCTACCAGACATGCCCGCAACATGACCTGCCAAGCGGCGGCAAGAGATCGCTCACAAACTGAATCAAGCTTACAAGAATTGCAAAGTATCCAAGTAAAACCGTGTCCTCATTGCAAGATTTTTATTGAAAAAAATCAAGGCTGCAACCATATAACCTGTAAAAAATGTTCTCATGAATTTTGTTGGACATGTCTTAGCGCATTCCGCACAACAAGATGCAATTCTAGTTGGTGCGATGTACTTAAAATTGAGACGGGAATTAACTTTTAATATACTGCATTCGCAACAGATTATATAAAACAGCTATAAGATATCAAACATATAACGGGATTGCATGTTTTTGAGACAACAGTAATCCCTATTTCTTCTGTTACACTATCCTCAACAAAAAACACCCACAAAACAGAAGGAATCATCAATGAAAGCCCTACTTTATTCCCAATTTCGTTATCTCTTCATTGGGGTCCCCGGCTAGAATAAAATGAAAGCTGGGGTTAAAGGACAAGCCTATTCTTATAGCTCGTGTAAGCACGGAAGAACAGAAAGAAGCGGGTAATTCCCTACCTGGGCAGATCAATAGACTGGAGCAATATTGCCGCAATAGAGGGTTTATTATTTTACGCACGTGCAGCTTTGATGAAAGTGCGTACACAAATAGCAGGTCGGAATTCGATGCAATTATCGATTATGCACTCAGTCAAAAGAAAAAAGTCGATAGCATAAGCTCATTCTGTTATTTTAAACAAAAAAAAGAGCAGTTATTTAAAACTACTCTTACCTACCAAAATCTTTTCTTGGCGAAAGCTCTACCCGCACCAGATTTCAAATATTTTTCGAACTCTCGTGCTATTTTTTCTTCTTGAAATGCCAGATACGTTATAACTGTCCATGGCCTGTATGGCTTAGTATAAATAGAACCACCAGAATTATGTGTTTCTAATCGCTCTTTTAGATTATCTGTACATCCAATATATCTCTGATTAGGAAAATTAACAGATTTTATGAGATAAACATAGAACATAAAAAATAATTTGTGTATTAAAAAGAAAGGAATCGATTTTTTACTTTATGACCCAGCCGTCGCGCTATTTCCTCGCACAAGCTCGGGCGCTATGGCGGGCAGCCTTCGCTACGCCATCAATTTTTTTGTAAATCTTATTATCCAGCCTTTAAAAAAGCTGGCCTGCCAGCCGTAGCTTTACGCGAAGGCTGGCATCCCCAAGGGGATTTGAACCCCTGTTTTCGCCGTGAAAGGGCGATGTCCTAGACCAGGCTAGACGATAGGGACGCGTAATTTCAAAAAAATTAATAGACTAACGTCCAGCCGTCGCTAAAAGCTATGGCGGACAGCTTTCGCTATCTGCCAACAATCTTCACTTTTTGGCAATTATCCATCCATTAAAAGGATGGCGTGCCAGCTGAAGCTTTATGCGAAAGCTGGTGAGCCGCGTTGGACTCGAACCAACGACCCACAGCTTAAAAGGCTGTTGCTCTACCGACTGAGCTAGCGGCCCAACAATTTTTTAAAACAAGATTTCAATGCATTTTCACTATTAGAAGGTATATCTATAACGTTAATTTGTCAAGGAAAATAAATATTTTCGTTAACTAAATATTTAAAAAAGAAGAATCTTAATACTAGTACAGTAAATTAATATTCCTACAATATCCATAATTGTCGCAAGGAATGGGCCCGCTGAAAACGCTGGATCGATATTAAAACGACGTAACACAAATGGCATTGCACTCCCTAACGTCACGGAAACAAGAACAATAACTGCAAGCGTTAAACTCACCACTAAACTTTCCCACACCACACCACTGGTTAAGTAAACACGGGTAAAGGCAGTAATTCCTAAAATCACTGATAAACAAGTTGCCATCATAAATTCACGCTTCAAAAATCTTCGCATAGTGCTGTGATCAAATTCACCAGAAGCCATACCGCACACTGCAACCGCTGAAGTTTGGTTACTCGTATTACCACCAACACTCGTGAGCATTGGCACAAAAAATAGAAGCATTTCTGTTAACGTTGCTTCATACATACGCATAATTGTGGTAGAGACTGAACCGGCCAATAATAATATCACTAAAATATAGCTCCGCTCATAAACCGATTGGAAAAAAGGCGTTTCAAAATAAGGACGCTTAAGTGGTGATACCGCGGCCATTCTTTGAACGTCTTCACTCGCCTCTTCAACTAAGACATCGGCCAAAGTATCACTCGAAATAACGCCAAGAAAAATATCATGATCGCCTATTACCGGTACGGTTGTAAGACCATAATGCACCATTTCTTTTGCAATAGTTTCGCGATCTTCATGTGCATATGCAATCAATTCATTTTTACGCATAAAAGAGGAAATGCGAATATGTGGCTTATTAAAAATCAAATCTTCAAGATAAATAAAACCAACAAGATGATGATGTTTATTCACTACAAAAATTAATTGATGCACATCTTTGCTGGGACGTAATCTTTGCATCAATTGAATACTTTTTTCAACCGTAAAATCTTCCATCAAAGTAAGCACATCCGTATGCATTATCCCTGCTGCTGATTCTGGCTCAAACTTAAGCATTTTAATAACTTTTTCCCGTACACGCTTATTAAGCGATTCAAGATATCGCTTGAGCTCTTCATCAGAGAAAATATCAAACAACTCGGTTAGTTCATCAGTAGAAAGGGATTGAAAGGCCTCAACCTGATCATGATCATCCAAAAATGAGAGCACGTAGACCATGAGCCTATCGGGTAATTCATGAAAAAGATCAAGTTGGATATGCTTAGGTAGCGCTTTATACAGAGTTTTAACTTGCTGTTTACTTAACCCTTTAAATAACCACGCGATATCTACCGGATGCGTTCTTAATAGCTCATGCCATAAAGCTGTTCCTGTAGGGCCATTTTGCGCCACAACATCGTCAATATTATTTTGGATTTCCAACAGCAAATCTTTTATATCCATGGCCATACCCCCACGCCTTGCTACTCTTCACGCGGGGGGAACCCGGTAAAGATATGATTAAAATTTTTTATCCAAATGTGTATTACATCTCATTCTAGACGCTGTTTTAAACAGATGCAACTAGAATTGCCATTTGACTTTAAGACTATTATGAATAACACTTAAAATAAAGATTTAATGAACTATTTTTTATAAATAGCAAAAAAAGAGATTTCGTATGATTAAGCATGGCCATATAGCACCAGAAAGTACATTCACCTTCATTGTACCAGAAAACAATGATGCGTGCCGTGTGGATCGCTATATAGCCGATCTGTTTCCTGATTATTCACGCAGTTATTTTCAAAAAATTATCGATGCTGGCGGTATATCTATCAATAATACCCTCGCAAAAAAGCCCAGCGCCCTTGTTTCCCCTGCTGATACCGTCACTATTCAATTTCCGGCCCAACGCATTATAGAGCCCAGCCATGTCATTGATAGAACAAATGGCATACGAATTATTGCCGAAACTGAGCATTTTTTGGTAATTCATAAGCCAGCAACACTCCTTGTGCATGCTCCTTCAAGCGCAAGCAATGCTATTACGGTAGTTGATTGGATACGTCATTATTACAAAAATATTTCAACCGTAGGCACTGCTGATCGTCCTGGCATTATTCATCGCCTTGATCGAGAAACTTCTGGCATTCTTCTGATCACTAAAACCAATTATGCCCATAATTTAATCGGTGGATTATTTAGAGAAAGAAAAATGTCCAAAACATATAAAGCTGTTGTAGTTGGCAGGCCGCCTCAACAAGGCACCATCACTTTGGCTATTGGCAGAAATCCTATCAATCCTCTTAAAATGGCTACATTTGATGAAAACTTCGTTGATTCGGCAGGTAAAATTGGTGCAATCAGGGCACGTCATGCAAAAAGCGATTATAAAGTTCTTGAATATTTTGAGGATTCAGCATTAATAGAAGTAAAACCAACCACTGGCCGCACTCATCAAATTCGTGTTCACATGGCAGCAATTGGTCATCCCGTTGTTGGCGATCAACTCTACGGAAAAAAATCACCGCTTATCAACCGCCAAGCACTTCATGCGCACAGTTTATCTTTTGCTTTTGATGAAAAAGCATACACGTTTGTTGATGAAATACCTGATGATTTTCAACAGCTTATTAACCCCATGTTTTAAACCCCATCCTCATTCTTCGTACGGGGACCCCGGCTAAGAGTAACGAAGCTGGGGATAGATACTGGGCTATTGAGGACCCCAATGAAGATTCATCGAAAAACACTTACCATTCTGATATAAAAAAATAAACTAAAATTTCGTTACTTTTTGCTCTTGCATTTTTTCTTAATCCGCAGTAGCATTGAAGCGAGCTAAGAAGGAATTGTAGTAGTGAAGCACCTTAGCTTTATATTTTTTTATTTATTTGTGTTGGTATTTTTCGATATTGTCGAAGATGTTTTCACGCATGGAACACAATACTGTTTAAGATCTTGAAATGCCTGCCGATGATCTGCTACTTCGTAGAAACAATTAGAAAATGTCATACTCTCCACATTTCCTCCTGTTTGCGCAGCGCGCGTAAGATTTGCAGATCCATGAGCCACAATATCATCTGCTATAATCCATTTTAAATGCATTATTTGTTCATAATTATTTTTTTTATAATTTTTTCTGAGTGTTGGATCATATCGCAATACGCAGATTCCCTTATCAATTAATTTCTGCGCTTTACTATATTTATTGCTCATATTACCTGCATCCATAATGATGCATACCTTAACCCCTCTTTCATGAGCATCTACCAATTGTTTTGCAATACGTTTATCAGTCAAATGAAAAGCAGCAACTTCTATGGTGTGTTGAGCCTGAGAAATAACTTTGCAAATTTCTGCTAAAAGATCATCTTTGGGCCTGAATAATGTTTTTGAACGCCTCACATAATTTGGAGGCACAGGCTTTTTTATCTGAGAGGAATAATGCCGTTTGCCGGCAATAAAGTGGGTTCTGCCGAAGCTGTTGGGTAGATCAAGATGTGTTCGGATGTTTCTTGAAGATGAAAGCAAAGGATACATTGCCGTTGTTTCAGCAGAAAAAAATAAGACTAAAAATAATAATCTTCTCATCGTTATCTTACCTCTATTGAGTTTTTAAAATAACTATATCTTAAGTGAGGTCCCTCAATCGAAACGGAGTAAAGATTGGAGTTTAGCGATACCCACCAAATAAAAGCGCATCGCGCAATTTTTGAGCATTTTCTTTACGCCATTGTTCACGTGATATTTTTTGTGCTTTCAATTGCAATATTTTATCAAAATGGTCACTCTTGAGTTTCCTCATGAGTCTACCACAATGAATATTACCACCCAGCTTACACATAGTATGAGAAAATTCATAAAAATCTTCTACACGCCTGACTGAAATACCATCTATATCGAAAATAGATGGTGTTTTTTCATTAATTTTATTTTCAACATATGTCGCTAACATTGTGGGAATAGGATTTTCACGATGCTCATCAAAGGTAAAAACAATAGTAGAATCTGAATGTAAATTTTGCAAAGATATTAATTCTTTTTGCTTACTAAGCCATTCTTCATCCATCAATTCTTCTTTTGCCGCAACTGATTTACACGCGTTATCAAAAAGAGCATCTATGAGATTATAACCTTCTTTTGCCATTTCTTGAACACGCTCATCATGATCTTTTGGTAGTTGATCGGCAAAGGCATTGTTGAATAAAAAAAAGAAAATGAAAATAGATAACGGCGCATGCTTCATGTATGCTCCTTTTTGTTTTCGCACAATAATTTTCTTATTATTCTGCCTAATTAGGAAGTTTTATTGCAAGCATGAATAGCATATGATAACTTAATTCTATTGTATTTTATTATTATAGTAACGAAAATCATATGCTTAACATTATAAAAAAAACGTGTATTGCTGCTCTCTTTCTTGGATGCATCCTATTTCCCATGGATCCCCCAACAAAAAAAGCAGCGCCTATTTCAATCATTACTCTGCTTGATGCGAACATACAGCATTTCAGCAAGGAAGTAGCAGCTCTTGGAGATAAGATAATAAGAGCTAAGAGTCATGAACACCTCAAACAACGGCTCGAAAGTGAGAAATCAGAACTACAAAAATTATTGGGACTCAATGAATCATTCAAACAACAATGGCAAGATCATTTGGACAGGCAACTCCAAGAACATCAACAGTTACCGGATAATTGGTATAAAGAACAGAAAAGAAAAGATGACGAATTCGATAGACTCCAAGATAGATTTAATACGGAAATGGGAAAAGTATCTCAGGAGGATCCTCAATTAGCTTCTTTCATTGCAGGGCATCACGAAAGAGTTGACCACGCAATAGATAGAGCTGCGTCTCTAGCACAAGAACAAATCCTGAGAGAATTACAAGAAGAAAATAAGCGAATAACAGAATCTGCAAAACTTATGGATACCATACAAGATAATATCCAAAATCTAGTCGACGCTACAAAAGCTCAATATGAACCAGAAATAGAACGAACTAATGAGGAAATAGCGCGACTTGAACTAGACAAAAAAAAACTTGAAATTAAACGGGACCGAATCAATCGAATCGGTTATAGTATGTGCGCTGGCATAGCTGTATTTATGATCTCTACTGCCTGTATACTTAGGTATTTTTATCCACAAGGTTTATTTCAGTAATCTTTAAAACTTCCATCGCATTTCAACTTCGCCACCCAAATCCCTTCGCTCATCACGAATAGCACGGAGCGTAATATCATCAGAAAAAAGATATTCTAATTCAAACTTGGTATCTTCAGTTAAACTGAAGTTTTTTTGAATCACGGCACGCCACCGATCGTCAACGGTGATTTCTAATGCTCCTCGCAAACCACCTCTGCCCGTTTGATCAGTAAAACTTGGCACCAAATTAATATTGAGCGGCCCAAGCAATGGTTTAAAATATTTATCAAAAAATGAAAGCTGATTATTACTAAAAATAAGATTTTTGAAATTTTGAACAATTAATGCAGGCATCATTGCGTTTAAAGAATTTTCCTCGGATCCAACCAATAAAAGCCCAACAATTTGTTCTTCAGTCAATGGTGGCGTTGCATCAAGTGCAATATGATGAGTCAGCAATGATCCTTCAATTTGCAGTGAAACATCATATTTTTTTATTTTATTACGAGCAATAAATTCAATTGTAGGATCAAACAATTGCCCTGGCTCAAAAGTAATTGCTCCCGTAGAAATATAAAGTGGTTTATAAGGAAAATTAAGAACTCCTGAATTGAGCACAATAGATCCAGTAACTGATGGCTCTTGTTTTTCTTTTTTTATTTTCAAATTCACGTGCGCATTTGTTTTAAAAAAACCTGTATCCACATTCACTGGAGCTTTTGTTTCCAATGAAAGATCATAATCTAAGGGAACATCTGGCACTGAAAAAACTGAATGTGTATATGATAATAATTGCTTTTGAATAATGCTCGAAAATAAATTTTCTTTGAGCTGTGCTTTATCAATGAAAATATGCCCTTTCACCTGAATCGGTGAGGGCGCATGTTTAGAAAAGAAAATATTTCCAGAAACTATCGCAAAAAGATCTTTTTTTACGTTTAATAGACAACGATCCAAAATAAATGGTGCATGCATAAAAGACAAAGAACCATTTTCACCAAAAGAATGCGTTGCACGCAAACATCTCACCTTGCCGGTATGCAATGAAAGATTAATATTTTCAGCAACTATCGATTTCTGGTGCATATTATATATGCAATGCGCGTTAAAACCATCAATAAAATTATATGTCTGCGGCAAACGTATCGTAGCATCTTTCAATGCAACATCAGCAGTAACTTCTGGCAAGCAAACATGAGCTACCACATCCAGGTTACCTTCTCCTTGTACATCATAAGAAAACACGTTATTAAGCAGTGAACGAATAAATGGAAATGCCACGCAACCGTGAACAGTCTTTTTATCATCTCCAGCGCGTAATGTAATAAGCTCTTTTTTTTCTTTATCTTTATATGAACAATATTGTAATGAATATTCAGGATGTAATTCAGCCCGGGCAATCAATTCATCTGCATCAATCATGCACTTGGTTAAAAAAATTCCTTGATCATAATCAAAAGAACCTTTTACGGCATGTTGTATTGTGTTGAATATATTCGTTGCTATTGCTTGATAATCGCCCTGTATATTCGCTTTATCGGCCACCATTTTTGCAATAAAATGATTCGGTTTGATACGCCAATAATGAAAAAATTTCGCAGAAAGATCAGTGCTGTTATTAATCGATACTTCTCCTTTTTCTTCTTTCTCATGCCAATAACCAGTCCCTTGACACTCCTGATTATTTCGACTTATAGCCAAACGCATTTTCCAATCATCATCTGCACGCTCGAAAATAATTTTTGCTACATCCCATATGTTAAAGTGATTTATTTTTACATCTTCAACCACCAATTGCCCATCAACCTTATTCGCTTTATCCTTATTTATTTTCACGCAAGCTTGCACTATACCATCAATCGTTTGCATACCAAGCGGGTGAGAAATACATTGCACCGCATATGCCAAAGGAAAGCGAGCATTTACTCGCATTTCTCGTTCAGTAATAATAATCGGATCTACCATTAAAGAATTATATGCATTGCGTATAGCAAATCTTCCACGATCACCGTTCCACGTTCCCGTTACATAACATCCTCCTTCTCCACCCATATGGGATAACATACAAGTACCAGCAACTTGTATATTTGCTTCAATAGTATTGCCAAGACCGGTGATTAAGGATACATCCATTGCGATCTTTTCAACGTACTTATTATCTTGATATGTTATTTCGCCATCAGTCAAAGACATGGTTGTTTTGATCTGTTGACCAATTTTTAATGAAGAACTATTAAATGATATGGTGCTTTTTATTTTTTTATCGTAATCATGAACAGAAAAAAAAGCATTTTTAAACACCACTGATTTTAATTCTGTCGTAAAAAAAATAAATGGTTGCTGCATCATTGCAAGCAAGTGAGATTCAATAGCAAGATGAGAATTTTTAATATCAGATATACATTCAAAATCTTCAACAATAATATGCTGATCCAATACGCCTTTAAAAAGCAATTGTAGCCATGAACAAGTAATTTCACACTTTTTGCACCGCCATACCCATACATCTGAATCAATTGATTTCATTTCAAGATCATGCAATACAACAGAAGGGGAAAAAAAATTAAGAGAATGGATCGTTGCTGAAAAAATACCCCCAAGAGACTTTTGAGCAACATGATTCATTCCATGCACTATTTTTGCATGCGTCCATGAATCATATTGCGCATAATAAATTGTTGCAAGAATACCTATGATGATTGAGAATGTTATTTTTTTGAACATACGAACATGTAATTAGTCTTCTTGTTTATTTTCTCGTTCAAGTTTAGCTAATGCAACACCAATAAAACGTAAAAGCATTATCTTAGGGATACCTTGCATACGACCTACTGCTTCAGAATCACGTAATTTAGTTAATGCTGCTGCATTCTCTTTGTTCTGTAAAAATACTTGTTGGCATAACCAAGAAATCACCGTGGGGCGGATAACTACCATAGCGGGAACTATTTTATGCTTTTCATAATATTCATACATAGTCTGAATTCCATAAGGAAAATCCACATAACCACAAGTAATCATGAGATTATCATGTATCTTTTCACAATTATTATTTTTGCAGCGCTTATTGCGAGTAATAAGCACATCAGAAGGCATTTTATCCACTTCTTTTCCTGTTTCTGTATCCCAAATAACTGCGTCATCAAAGACATTAAATGCCTTTAAATATTTACCGTTATCACATATAGCCAATCTACAGGGAATATGATTGCCTTTCTTTAAGGGCATAACATGAATTTCTTCTTCACCTAAAGAATAAAATTTTCTACTAAAACTACCGTAATGACGATAATCCCGTAGATATTTTTTTTGGTAGGAACTATGAGCTTGGTTATGAATAAAAGAACTCATTTCACGTGAAAACTGAGGTATTTTCGCTTGCGTATCGCACAATGTATCAAGAGTTATGCTCGTCACGTTGTTCAACTGTTCTACTTCATCTTGCACCATAACATTTATCAATCGGGCAAAATAAGGATGCTCTTGATATAATTCTTTAATAATATCTTTATTAACTTGCCCCATCAATTCTATTCTTGCCAACTCTGTAATAGCTTGGGGTTTATGAATAGTTGGAAAGGATGTCGTATAAAAATTCAAACAACATCCAATGGCTGGAATAAACCACGGCTTTTCATCTGTGTTTAATATTTCTTGATCTATACGAGTACCAATTAATGCTACCCTATCCTCTAAACTCACGGGTATATCCATAGAAAAAGAACTTAGGGAAATAAGCAATAAACTGGCACTCTGTATTTTTATTTTCATCATTATATTTTCCTCTTTTTTTATGATTCAATGATTTTCCACTTACCATCATACCGATAAAGGCGTAAATAAGAAAATTGAGATACTGCGTTGCTCAGAGCGTACATATATTGTTTCTTCTTCTCAACCAGATACACTGTACCAGAAGAAATAATACCCGTCGGATAAAAATGTATAGAAGAATCTACAAAAGTAATCGCTTTGTTAATGCTACGCGACGGAGAGCCGGGCGGCCCCAAGACTTTCGGCAAAAAACCAAATGAAACTCGTTGTGGTAAAACTTCATGAGTCTCACCACAACGGTATTCATTTTTTTCTAGATCAAAAACCAACACATATTCTGTATTGGTCGAAATTGCCTTTTGCCGCAAATATGAACACACTGCTGCTAGTTTATTGGCCTCGGCATGCAGTATCGTGGAATCTAAAAACGATAGTTGCATTATGCCTAATGTTGCAATCACAACAAAAAGACATACAACTACCATTGCTTCAATGAGAGTAAATCCTTTTTTTATATACACATCTTACAACCTTGCCGCATTCCATTTTGTAGTCCATGCCCTCCATGCCGCCGTCTCCTTTGCTTCTTGGACTAACTGCATGAATGCTTTCGTTTGATGTTCATTAAGGTAAATAGTTTTTATTAATTTTTCTGGTTTACCCAATTCTTTGCAAGGAAGAAAAAACTTTATCTCAGTTACTGGAACGCCATTATTTAATTTTTGATAAACAATATAATTTAACTGTGTATCTTTATCCATCGCATACGAAATAATAGTCATACCCAACAACAGTATGATTGTGCAATACATTTTTTGCATAACGATACTTTCAATAATTTTATAACTTCGGCTTTGGCAATTCTGCTTGTTTTTCAGTCGGCCTTACTACCATAATCGGACCATTGCGCTTTACTAATTCATAATGCCCATTTGATTGCGAGTCAATCTTTGCTGCCTCTCGAGATTTACGATTAACTTCTTCAGTTGTTTTTCGAATTTCCAATGCTTTGCGAAACGCACCCAAATCTAATGGATCTCTTACAATCAAGTCTGCAAACAATTCCAAACCATTGAAATTCATACCATAAGAAACACTGCTCACGCTTAATAATAAGATCATGTAATATTTTTTTTGTATCGTCATTGTCGTTTTTTTCTTTCATCTAACTTAAGCTATTTTGATAATACTTTATCAATCAACTGTAACAAATTTTGCCGTGGAAAACCTTCTATGCTTTTGACTGCCTGAGAATCGCGCAATGCAATTAACTGATCTTTATTATTTTTATTCTTTAAAAATATCTGTTGGCACAACCATGAAGTAAGCGTTGGCCGCATAAATAACATCACTGGCATCCTGTTCTTTAATCGATAATAGTCGACTATAACATAATCTATTTCGAAACAAACAGGAATATCACGAGTGTATCCGCAAATTGCCATTAAAGAATCATTCTTATTAACCAAATAGCCATTTGAAAAACATTGCTTAGTTTCATCTTCTAAAGATGGAACTATTTCAGCCGCTTCTTGTGCAGTTTTAAGATTCCACAAAGTTTGCTTTCCATGAGGTGTTATTGTTCTGAGATACTTATCATCATCTGACATTGTCAAAGACCAAGGCTCTCCTTGAAATGTTTCCAATGCTGCAAAATGAATCTCATCATTATAACAACCTAGGAGATGATGTTTACCACCAAATGGTATTTTTTTTATCTCTTTTTCTAATCCAACTTCCTTCGCATAGTTATTATGAGCATATGTATGAATAAAAGTGCTGATTTTTCTCGAAAGTCCTGGAATGATTCTCGTTTTATCACAAAGCATATCGATAGTTGAACTAGTCACCTGATGCAATTGACTTACTTCGTCTCTTGCAAGCTCATCGACTAAAAATGCAAAATGCCAATGTCTTTCATGCAATTTTTGAAAAAAAGACTCGGATTTAAATCCTGTTGGTATAAGCGATTCGATTGTAACCAATTCCTGAATGGCTATTTGTGGGTTATTAAAAAAAGCTTGTCTATTACAAAAACTTTTACATGAACCCTTAATTGACCTAAACCATGTTTTTTCATCAATATTGAAAATGCGCTTATCAATCGCATCACGAATTGTTTCAACTTGATTAATAATGGCTGTCTCTGAAAGGTCCATTGCACTAGCTTGAATCACACAAGTCAACCACAAGACAGTTTTATATATGTTAATTTTTTTCATATTTCACCTTTTTTATACAAACTAATTATTTTCTTCGCAACTCAATTTTTGCAAACGATATTCTATTTCCCATAATAATAAAGTTACTTCATGATTCCAGAAAATTCTTTTTTTCATGCACCGCAAACTATTTGTTAGCTCTTCTTCTTTTTTGAGTCGATTCATTACATCTGAATTTTTCAATGCATTTAGATTTTCAATGCTCCATCGACTGGATAAAAATGCGTTTTCACAAAGTCTTAAATCTTGTTCAGATGGCTCATCATAGTACCAGCGTAAAGACCGATTTTTTGCTATCCTGATAATATACCTGCTCAACCCCACAGATAAATCTTTAATCCGTCTTTCCTCGTCTACCAAACTATCAATAGTTAAACCTTTTATTTTGTCTAATTTTTCAGTTTCATAATCTACTAAAATATCAATAAGTCTATAGACATACTGATGACGCCGTCCCAATTCTTCAAAAAATAACCCTGTATAACAAACAGGTGGCACCAACGATTCTATTTTTCCTAACTCACAAATAGCCTCTTCTGCTTTTAACCTATTCGCTTTTTCATTGCTCGAGCGTGTTCCTCTGATTGATCGAAACCATGAATCGTTATTTAAACCAAATTCTGCATCAATATGATCTCGTATAATTGAAAAATGCTTTTGCATATCGCACTGTGTTTCACGGCGCGCGTCCTCTAGCAGGAAGGTACCCACGTCTTTACTTGCGACCGGTATAAATGACTTTGAAATCAATCGTTTTTGAGAACCTTTATTGTCTTGAACAGGAAATGTAACAACCCAATGCTGTTGAAATGGCGTCTCATTATTTTTTTGTAATAGAGATTGTGATGCATTTGTGTAGGGAATCATCGAAAGACAAATACCGGTCTCACATAACACCGCTAAGACAAAATATCGTAGAATATGCTTCATAAATTACTTCCTTTTTCCTCTGTATTTTTATAACTTTGGTTTTGGCATAGTTAATTGTTTTTCAATCGGTGCAACTACTCTAATTGACCTATTGCCCCCTACCAACTTATAATAACCATTTGATTGCGATTCAATTTTTATCGAATTTCATACCATAACAAACACTGCTCATGCTCAATAATGCAATCATGTAATATTTTTTCTGCATCATCACTGCCATTGTTTCTTCCATTTATTTAATGCCTATCTCTAAACTAAAATCTCTTCAGATTATTCTAATTCCATTCGCCCTGACGTATCCAACGAAGCTTTACACTAGACTTTTAATAAAAAACTATTTTCCCAATTGCATGATACACCTGCTAGACCCGCCATCATGATATGTAGACAGTATATGCGGTTGGCGTTGAGCTTCATTCAAAACTTCGTTTACTTCTAATTCAAGCAGTTCTGATAATGACTTTTTAATCAATCGTAATAGATTTTGTTGTGGAAAACCTTCTATATTTTTTGCCGCCTGAGAATCACGCAATGCAATTAATTGATCCTTATTATTCTTATTCTTTAAAAATATCTGTTGGCACAACCATGATGCCAGCGTTGGTCTCATAAATAACATGGCCGGCAAATGATCCCTGTTAGCTTGTTGATACTTTTTTATTATGGAACGAAACTGCCATCCATAAGAAGGATACCCACAACTAGCAACAACTGACCCTTCTGAGTTAATCAGATAATCACCTTTAAAGCATTGCCCATCTGTATCCGCAAAAGAAGGAGCCTCTTTTAATTCTTTTGCAGTTTTACTGTCCCAAAAAACTTGCGTTCCTCTAGGATTTACTGATCTGAAATATTTACCACCATCATACATCATAAGCACGCAAGGCTCATGTTTAAATGTCGTCAATGAAGTATTGGATTCCAATGCAGCACAATGAATGTCTTCTTCATCTGCATTTTCGCCACCAAAACTAATATCCATTATTGGCTTTTTTAATCCAACTTGTTGCGCATACGCATCATGAGCACGTGTATGAATAAAAGTACTGAGGTGATGTGAAAGGTGAGATAATTTTCTATTTTTATCGCACAGCATATCGATCGTATAACCATCTGCCTTGCTGAGCTGTTGTATCTCATCATGTACCAAAGCATTCACCAGATATGCAAAATGCCAATGCTTGGTATGTAATGCTTCAAAAAGCTTCGGTGAATACGCGTGATCGCTTGCTTCCTGTATCACTGTTTCTACGGCACTTAATTCTCGCCTCGCTTGCTGTGGATCATTAAAAAAGGAATAGCTTTGATAAAAGCTTGTACAGGAACCAATAATTGGCGTATGCCACGCATTTTCATTGATGCCTAAAATCTTTTTATCGATTTGGCCACCAACCACCGCTATATGATGATTGAGATCGCGATCATCAGTATCCATTGCAATGCAACCAACAAACATGAATGAACAACAGAACAATACAGCATTTTTTATTTTCATCATTACTTTCAATCCTTTACGATGATATTTTAGGCGTTGAATTTCACCATAAGAAGTGTCTTAATTTATTTTATAACTCTGATCAAAGTAACATCGCTGCTGCCAACATGATTAAGAAGCCCACTGCATTATCTTTATCTTTCTCATCTTTTCCAGGTGCCAATTTTTGTAACTGTTTTTCTATGTTCTCATTCAAATCATTAAATTGACTTTCCACTGTCCGACTATTTCCCAAACAAGTTCTCTTTGATGCACACATTTTTATATGGAGTTCCTTCATTGCTTGTGAATCACGTAATTTTATCAATTCTTCCACACTATTTTTACTGTTATAAAACGCCTCACGGCAAAGTGCCACCAGTGATCTGCAAGGAGAATATCCATCGCAATGAGAGGCGTGTATCCAACGACTATATAAATCTTTTGCTCTTGTCATAATGAATCGGCTCAGACCAATAGATAAATCTGAAATTCTCCTTTCTTCATTCCACATATCATCAATAGTAGATCCTTGAACCTTGTATAATTCTTGGGCCTCATTTTTAATAACACCATTAATAAGCCAATTAAAATACCAATGTCCTTCTTCGAGCTTTCTATAAAATAATCCTGGATAACAAACATTAGATACCAAAGAATCTATTATTTTAAGCTCCTTCACTGCTTCTTGACTATTTAAACGAGCGGCTTGAACAGTGCTCTGGTATGATCCTATGAATGGTCGAAACCAGGAATCTTTATTCACGCCCAATCTTTCATCAATATGATCACGAATAATTGGCATATGTTTTTTTACATCACAAAAGGTAAGAAATGCTGCATGATCTAACATTGTTTGACCTACATCTTTGTTGTTAGAATAGGATGTAGGAAGTTTTTTTGGCGTTCGTTTTTGTGTACCCAACCCGAAATTTCCAAATGCAGGTGCAATCGTCGAAGTTGGCTGAAATCGGCTCATATCATTATTTGTATGCAATGCTAATGTTGCATTACTTACCGAACACTGTGCAGCAAAGATAGCAGCACTATATAATACCAGTGTCAACAGTGAATATCGAAAAAGATGCTTCATCAATCTATCCTTGTAAAAAAAAATGTATAATATTTTTTTGTATCATAATCGCTGTTATTTTTTTAACTATAATTTGGGCTGAATATAAGAGCTCAATTTTTCATCAATTAATCTTTTGAGATTAATTGCTGGAAACCCATCAATTTTTTTTATTACTTCAGAATCTTTCAATGCTTGCAAAGCTTCTGGATCATTCTGACTGTTCAAAAAAGCGTCTAAGCAAAGGCTAGATTTAAGTGTAGGGCGTTGAAAAAGAGTCATTATAGCAAGAGAACTATATTTTTTTTCATTGCTCTCTATAATCTTGCGCATACCAGTCGATCCAAACGCTGGGGCAACACCTCCCGTCACTAAGTACTTTTGATTTTGATCAATCACTCTCTGCGACTTACAATGATGATCTTCTTCATTATATCTTCCCCATATTAATTGTGAGTCATCATTAACAACAGCCTGTAAACCAGTTTTCATATCCCAAAATATTTTGTTTCCTTGATTATTCATTCCTCGTAAATAAGAACCGTTTGAAGACATAAGTAAATGACCGTAAGAAAGATCATACGCTATATAACCACATAATGGTACCTGATGGATTTCATTTTCCTCATTATCAAATGGCAGTAGGCCTATATAATTATTAAGTTCTTTGTGTTGCGCATATCGCTCAAGAGCCTTTTGGTGAATAAGCTCTTTAAATGGAGATGAGCCTTCAATCCTATCATTATAATGAGCATCAAGCGTTTTACCATTTACCCGCTTGAGTTCATTACACTTCTCATCAATACGTTGATTTATTAAAGAGCGAAAAAGATGGTGTTTGCTCATAAGCAAATTATCAACTAATAATGGAAAACTATCATCAGCAATTTCTTTTATTTTTGGCTGCATGAAAGCTTCAATTTTTGCTAACTCCTGATTAATATCTTGTTCTTTTTGTAATGCATTTGCCATTTGATAACTATAATAAGTTCCTGCAAGAGATCTAAAGATACTATTTGTATCTATGCCCAATAGTTTCTCATCTATATAAGTACGAGTCTCCTGAGCTATCTGCTCAGCCTTTGTATGTTTTTGTGCTTTTTTCATAATTGCTTCTTCAGCAGCATGAAAATTTTGATTTAATAACAAACAACTCACTAACATTAGCTTCTTCAACATTACTTTCTCCTGTATATATTTATTCTTCTATTGTTTCTTGTTCAACCGTTGCCACCGCAATAACCTCTTCAATTGTTGTTAATCCATCTTTAATTCTGCGTACACCATCTTTAATTAAAGGAACCATACCATCTTTGATTGCTTGCTCACGAATAATACCAGTTTCAGAGCGCTCCATAGTTAATTTTGCAATGGCAGGAGTCATTTCCATAACTTCAAAAATAGCAACACGCCCCCGATATCCAGTCTTGTTGCACTCATCACAACCAACAGGCTCATAAAATGTAATCTCTTTTGCTTCTTTGGCAGATATACCAATTTTTTCAAGTAATTCTACGCTTGGCTTATATTCTTTTTTACAATGTGGACATATTTTACGGACCAAACGCTGCGCTACAACCATCACTACGGAAGAGGCTATCAAGAATGGCTCAACACCCATATCAATTAAACGCGTAATTGATGCAGGAGCACTATTGGTATGCAACGTACTTAAAACAAGATGCCCGGTAAGAGCAGCTTGAACGGCAATTTGTGCTGTTTCTTGGTCACGCGTTTCCCCGATCATGACAATATCAGGATCCTGACGTAAAATTGAACGGAGTGCAGCTGCAAAAGTAAGCCCAACTTTTTCTCGAACACCAACTTGGCCAACGCCGGCCATTTGATATTCCACCGGATCTTCTACCGTAATAATATTAAATTCCGGACTATTGAGTTCATTTAAAACAGAATAGAGTGTACTCGTTTTACCAGAACCGGTCGGCCCCGTTACATAAATAATTCCGTTCGGCCGATGAATGGTATTTTCAATAACTTTATAATCACGCTCACTAAATCCAATATCTTTTAGCCCGGTAAATGTACGCGATTTATCAAGTAAACGCATTACAATACGTTCACCAAAGGTCACCGGCAAAACTGATACACGAATATCATATGCTTTATCACCAACTTTGATGGCAATACGACCATCTTGCGGAATTCGTTTTTCTGCAATATCTAAGTGTGCCATAATTTTAATACGAGAAATAAGAGCCCCCTGGATTCGTTTAGGCGGATTCATTGCCGTATACATTACACCATCAATGCGATATCGAACCCGTATTTCTTTTTCAAAAGGTTCAATATGAATATCGGAAGCATTACGCTTAACCGCTTGAAAGAAAATATTATTAACTAATTTAATAATCGGCGCTTCAGTTGCCATACCAAGAATATCTTTTTCTTCTATCTCTTCGAATGCAACTTCTTTAGGAGCTTCCTCTTCTTCTTCAAGCTCTTTCATCATCCGCTCTGTTCCTTCAAGAGGATAGTAACGATTGATGCCATTCATGATAACGGAAAGAGGAGCAACTGCATATTGAGTGCCTCCACCAAGCAGCATATTTAATTCATCAAGAGGCTGAAAATCAAAAGGATTGGCTGTCAGAATAACAATATTACCATTAACCTTGATGGGCATAACTTCATTATCACGCAAAAATTTAAGCGGAACTTTTGCCAACAAATCCAGATCTGCTGTTTTATCGGTAACGATATCGATGTATTCCAATCCAGCTTGTTTGGCATAAGCCTTTGCAATATCTTCGTGCGTTGTAAACTTTTTTTCAACGAGGCATTCACTTACTGCACCACCAGTCTTTTCTGTTTCTTGCTGGCACGTAGTTAATTGCGCGGGAGTAACTAGACCAAGTTCTACGAGTAATTCACCATTATTTTTTTTCATTGGGGTATCCTTATTTAAACCCAATTACACTTCGTTTTAATTGGGAGCCCTTTTGAAGAAATTAAAATTTTTTCTTTTGCGATGATACTAGTATACTAATTTTTGTGATATCGTGTATCAACGTATTATTTAATGTTAGGCTTGCCCCTATGATAAAGACAATAAATCGTATTATCCTATCACTACTTTTATGTACCACTACAGCATCCGTGTTACCTGATGATCACTTGTCAACACAGGTTTTTGATGTAAACATACCTCAAGAGCCTGAAAAAACAAGTCGTAGAAAACGCATGCGCAAATCCAGTAAAAAAGAAAAAAATCAGACAAAAAAAGTACGCACCTATATGGATATGGAATATGAGCAACTGGTAAACGCAAAAGATATACAAAAGGCAAGCGGCAATACAACAGCAACCATAAAATATCTGGAACAATTGCTGAAGATAAGCACTGATGTTACCATGCTTTCTCAACATTTATTAGAACTTGCTGACGCTCTTTTTGATGACAAACAATTTCAGAAATCAGCCTTTGTATATACTCAATATTGCGCACTATATCCCGGTAGCGAAAAACAAGAATATGCATTATATCGCTCTATAATAAGTTCATTTGGCTGCATTCTTGCCATTGATCGTGATCAGAGTAAAACAGAAGAAGTTCTTGCTTTAACCGAACTTTTTTTGAAAGAAGATCATTTTAAGATATATCGAGAAGAAGTTACTCAGGTACAAAAGCAATGCTATGAACATTTAGCGGCAAGTGAATGCAATATTTGTACGTTTTACCTTAATAAAGGGAGTTTAAAAGCAGCAGAAAAACGCCTGACTCGCATTCGGTCTACTTGGTTGCCCAAATTACCAACACTTGAACCAAACATTATTGCGCTCGAAACACAAATGATTGAAAAGAAAAATATGCTTGAATTGTTACAAAATAAAAATACGGAGCTCGCTCAAAATTCAAAAAAGCATATGGCGAATAGATTTTGATCCTACAGCGTTAGATTCTGTTGGAGTTTCAAAAAATAATTTTTAGATCGTTCTTTGTATTTTCTTGCGCTCGCCCTGAACTTGTTGAAGGGTTTCTTTACGAGCGCATCTTGTTCTAAAAGATTAATGTGTTTAAATTTTATAATAATATTACAAAAAAAACATGAAGACCGCTCAAAGATATCATTTTGTCCCCACCTTCGTTTCTCTACAGCGGGGTCCCCGTGTGAAGAGAATCGGAACATGGGGTTAAAAGATATCCTTTAACAAGTTCAGGATGAGCGGAAAAAAAGAAAAATAAAGTGAAGAATGCAAAGTATAACGTAGCTGGGGTATGATGAACTACAAAATAGCCAAGGGAAAAGAGGGAGAGTTATTAGTAGCGCAATATCTTCAAAAAGAAGGTTATACTATTATAACCCAAAACTATCGAAAACAATTTGGAGAAGTTGATATTATTGCACGCAAAGGTGAAACGATTGCTTTTGTAGAAGTTAAGTGGCGTCACAACCCACTCATTGATTCTGCAGAATTAATTGGACCATCCAAGCAAAAAAAGATCATTCGTATTGCTAAACAATTTTTATCACAGCATACTCAATTAGAATACGTATGCCGTTTTGATGTAGCACTCGTGGAACAAAATAATAACGCTATAAACTTGCAGTATATACCAAATGCATTTACAACTTTCGACTGAATTTCTTAAACGTCTTGTCACTGGGCTGGCTCTCGGGATAGCATTCTGGGGAATATATTTCTATTTACCTCCTATCTTTTTCTCTATCATTTTATTGGTGATACTATTATTTATTATTGTCTATGAATGGACATTGTTCTTTCCGATCGATAAACCAATTTTCTGGTTATTAATGCCACCATATCTCATTGTGCCATTTATAATGCTCATCAATCTTAATCATAACCCTGCATATCACGAGCTTCTTTTGATACTTTTTATTCTCGTTTTTAGCTTTGATACGGGCAGCTATGTAGCAGGAACATTACTGGGCAGACATCATATTTGCCGATCAATTAGCCCAAAAAAGACGTGGGAGGGCATGCTCGGCGGCTATATTTTTGCAATTTTAGGCTTTATCCTTATTATCTTTGAGCGTGATTATACCATTTCCTGGTGGTTTGTTGGTATTTTTACCCTTATTGTATGTATTTTATCTCTTCTGGGCGATCTTTTTGAATCCTGGCTCAAGCGTCGGGCAGATTTAAAAGATTCTGGAACAATTCTACCCGGCCATGGAGGATTTTTGGATAGATTTGATGGTATTTTGTTCGCCGTATTCTTTTTTTATGTCTGCAAAGACTATCTCATTACACTTTTTATAAAATAGCAACAACAATACGATCTGATCAACATAATCATGACACTTTTTATACCATAACAACTCTATTATTTCTCCTTTTTTAAAAAATAACTTTCATATTATTGACAATTAGAACTCGTTTATTTTACCTTAAAATTAGCTGAAGTTATTATGTATCTGGGCCACACGCATGCAGCCTGGATAGATATAGACTCCAGAAAAAAGAGAATAACGTATAGAGAATATATAAATGGTTCAAAAAAGGAGATTTTCTATGAAGAAAATACTAGTAACAACTCTTGCATTATCACTTGCAGTGGTAAGTGCACTTGATGCTCGTGTACAAAAAGTAACAAGAAGACGCGGAGCTTCAACACCTACCACACAAAAAGAAGTAGCACGTTCAATGAACGCTAACGCAGCTGACTTGCAAAATCCAAATGTACCTAAGGTAGACAAAAAAGATGCAGCAAGTGAATTGTTAGCTTTATTCCAAAATAATCCAGACGAAGCTCAGCTTGCAAAACTCTATATTCAACGCAAACAAAAAATGAATGAAATCCAAGCTAAAAAAGACGCTATCAAAGCTATGAATGTAGGCTGGTTCGATTTCAGCAATGTTGATTATAAAAAAGCTAAAGGTGAACTTGGTACGCTTAACACCGAACTAAAAGATATAAATCAACAAATAGCTGCTCAGGAAAAAGTGGTAGGACGTGAAACTAGTAATGCAGTAAGAAATGCAGTTGGTGCATTGATAATTGGTTTAGGGCTTTATGCACTTGATCAATATTTTGGTGGCACAGTTACTACGTTCATCACAACAAAAGGTGGAGAACTTGTAAGTGGGGCAGGCAGGCTTCTTGGAAGAGCTAGAATAAAAGCAGGCGAATTGTCTGATGCATACCTTCCTGAAGGCTGGACTGGCGCAGCAGCAAGACAAAAAGCAGCTGATGATGCAGCACTAATAGAACAACAAAGAATAAATATAGTACCAGCAAATGCTGCAGAGTTATAATAAGCATTCAGAATTTAAGAAAAAGAGGTGGCACGTTATGGTGCCGCCTCTTTTTTATTTGTCCATTCCTCCTACTTCTACCCCACCCCCCTTTCTGACTCATCACCAATTAAATTATTGACTATCTGAATCAAAATAAATTATATTCAAAGTGATACTATCTATAGTTATTACTAAAAATATAAATAATTGGGGTGATGGTTATGAAAAGAATTATCAATATAATGCTCACGATTACTCTTGCGGCAGTTTCAATGCAAAGCTTTGATACATGCGCAGTATCTCGAACTCAAAGAAAACAACAAAGACAAGAATTGATGAGAAAAAGATTTGCTGCCCAAGGAAGAACGCCAGCTGGCCGCAGAGGAATTCAAGCTCGAGGCAGAAGAACTGCCCCTATACAAAAAAAATCCCCTGAAATAAGAAAACAAAATGCTCAAATGGAACAACAAATTGCACAAAACGCTAAAGCTTTAGAGCAAGCAACTGCACAAAAAGAAAAAGCTACTACTCCTGCGCAACAACAAGCTGCAACAAAAGAAGTTAAAGAAACAACTCAAAAACTATTAAAATCAATTTCTCAGAAGCGAACTTGGGAAAAAGATATTTATAACGGTTATGAACAAACAGAAATCACCCAAGCGCAACTATTCATTAAAAAACTAACTGACGCTAAGAAAAAAATTGAAGGTAAACTCAAAAACAAAAAAGAAGAACTTGCGAAAGTAACAAGCAAGGGTTGGATTTTTAATACCCCTCTTTGGGACGCCCCGGTAACAGGTAAAGAAACTGAATATAACAAACTTACACAAGAAATACGTAATCTTAATGATAAATTAGACAAAATAGATGCTGCACTCAGTGATCAAGCTGTAATTGCCGGCGCATGGTCTAACGCTTATAAAGCGTTGGTTGGAGCGGGAGTTTTAGCAGCTGGTGCAACGGCAGCCAACGTTGCTCTTTATGGATCTACTGGTATTGTTGGCAAAACTGCAATTGGCGCAAAAGCAGCTATCGGCACCGGATTGAGTTCTGCTGCAAGTTGGGCTAAAGAAAAAAGTGGAGGCACATGGGAGTGGGCCAAATGGGTTGCCGAATTTGGATTTACAAAAGCAAAAGCTTTATTTGTACTCTATGGAGCATACACTCAATATAAGAGAATTTATGAAACAGCAAAAGATGTTTATAATAAAGCATACCCTAATGCAACTGAAGATGAGCGAGCAAAAGCACTTGCTAAAGAAAAAACAGAGTTAGACCAAAAACTGAAAGCTTTTGAAGATGCTGAAAAACAATTCAAAGCCGAAGCACAAAAAGGGAAAAAGTAAATTGAGTAAAGTAAAAAAAGAACTGGTGATTAAACATCATCAGTTCTTTTTTGTTAAAGTTTTTTATATATCTATGCAAAACTCTTTGTCTCATCCGCTGGCATCAACAACTTATCCATAATATCATTTGCATGATCAACCAAGATAATATCGATACCATCGATCATTGTATCAAGTTCTGATAAGTTATGACTATTTTTTCTTGGTAAAATCACGTACGGAATATTATTCCGTTTTGCTGCCAATATTTTTTCTTTTACGCCACCGATTGGCATAACCTCACCACGTAAATTCAATTCTCCCGTCATTGCAAAATCAGAATTTATTGGACGATTAGTTAATGCAGAAAGCATCGCGGTAAGCATTGCAAGTCCTGCAGAAGGACCATCTTTTGGTATTGCACCAGCAGGAAGATGAATATGCATATCGTACTCAGTAAACATCTTCTTATCTATATTAAATTCTGCAGCATGAGCACACGCATAGCTACGTGCGGCTTGTGCTGATTCTTTCATCACATCACCAAGCTGCCCTGTCAGCAACAGTTTACCTGTTCCTGGCATCAACATCGCTTCAATTTGCAGAATTTCACCACCCACAGAGGTCCATGCAAGCCCATTAGTGATACCAATTTGGTGATTTTTATTTGCACCATCATCAATAAATCGGCAAGGTCCAAGATACTGCTCAAGATTATGAGGTGAAAATTCAGGAATGTTTTTAGTCTCAACAAAAGTACGCGCTGCTTTTGAACACAGTTTACCAATCAATCTTTCCAACTGGCGCACCCCAGATTCTCGTGTGTAATCGGTAATGATTTTTTGAACAATAAGATCAGGAATTATAATACTTTGATTATCAAGCCCTGCATTGGCAATTGATTTTTTCACCAAATGCTGACGAGCAATATTTGTTTTTTCTTCAATGGTGTAGCCACTTAATTCAATAATTTCCATACGGTCGCGTAACGGTTCAGAAATAATATCGGCATTATTTGCCGTTGCGATGAACATTATTTCTGACAAATCAAAAGGAATACCCAGATAATTATCATAAAAAGTTTTATTTTGCTGAGGATCAAGAACTTCAAGCATCGCGGCTGAAGGATCACCTCTAAAATCCGCACCTATTTTATCTAATTCATCAATAACAATCAGCGGATTGCTACTTCCTGTTTTGCGCAACGCTTGGATAAATCTTCCCGGCATTGCACCAACATACGTTCTACGATGCCCACGAATTTCTGCTTCATCTTTTACACCGCCCAGTGAAATACGACCATATTCTCTTCCTAGGCTGCGCGCAATAGATTTACCAAGGGAAGTTTTACCCGTTCCTGGAGGCCCTACAAAACAAAGTATGGGCGCAAAGCCATCTTTTTTTAAATTACGCACGGATATAAAATCAAGAATGCGTTCTTTAATTTCTTTTAATCCAAAATGATCCTCATCAAGAATCTGTTTCGCGTGAGCAATATCAAGATTATCTTCTGTTTTATTATTCCAGGGCAATGCAAAAACCCATTCTAAATGGTTTCTTGTTACCGTTGCTTCAAGAGAATCAGGCGCTGTGCGCTCAAGGCGATTAATATGACGGCCGATTTCTTTTTTAATTTCATCTGAAGCTTCAAGCGCATCTAATTTTTCGCGCATATCTTCTATTTCTTCAAGATCATCTTCGCCTAATTCTTGTTTGATAGCCTTAAGCTGTTCGCGTAAATAGAATTCCTTTTGGGAACGATTCATGGATTCGCGTGCATTGTTTCTGATTTTTTCTTGAATTTCTGCAACTTGCACTTCCTTACTTAAATAATCAGAAAGCAACATCAGAAAATCTTTTTGTGTATCAGTTTCTAGTAATTTTTGAGCATCTTCAACATTCAAATTAAGATGCGATAAAATAAAATCACCAATTTTACTGGCATCATTCATTTTTGATAAGATAATATGAAAATCAGGACTGAAGGTATATCCTGAAGTTGCCATTTGATCAGCTATTTTTTTAATTTTCTGCACACATGCAGCTAATTCATTTGCATTACTTTCTTCAACTTCAACTTTTTGTATTTTTGCCTGTAAGATATTCTCATTCGTCGTGATATCAAGTACACGAGCTTTACAAACTCCTTGCACCAAAATCTTAATGCCCCCTTCTGGCATTTTAATCAGACGCATAACTGATGCAACCGTACCAACACCATAAAGATCATCAGTGCTAATGGAGCCTTGCGGATCAACGCCATTTCTTGCAGCAAGAAGAAAGACCATTTTCTTTTCTTCTATCGCGCGATTAATCCCACTCATGATTTTTTCATCAAGGACAAGCAATGGTACAATAATTTGTGGAAAAACTACAACGTCCATTGTTGGTATAACTGGCAATATCTCTGGAGAAATATTCACCTTTTTTTGATTGACAACACTTTTCATTATCACTCCCCCTAATTAAGCCCCATTTTTAAGCCCCAGATTCCATTTTATTTCATCTGGGGACCCCAGTGAAGAAACAATGGCAACGGAGGCAATAAAATGGGGACCCCATAAAATCAGACTATAATCTCTGTTTATGTTACCCAATTTTAGTTTAGGGGATAGAGTTATCTCAACTCAATAATTGTAGTCAGGAGATCAAAAAGTTCTTACCAAATAGACTTTATTAAAAACACTATCATTTTTATGGAATTTTTTGCTATGAAAAGCCAGTCAAGATACTATACTATCAAAAATAATATGTATTTGATTCATGGGATTCCATCATGCAAAAAGCCAGCATCATCGCACAAGAAATTTCTAAAAAATTCATCCAAGGCAACCAAGAAATCGCTGTTCTTGATGGTATAAATGCAACCTTTATACAAGGCAAAAGCTATGCAATTACCGGCATTTCTGGATCAGGAAAATCAACTCTAATACATATCATAGCTGGCCTTGATACTCCCACAAACGGCAAAGTGTTATTTAATAATCAAGCAATTCACGCATTTTCTACTCCTGAGCGTTCGCAATTTCTCAACCAATCAATTGGATTGGTATTTCAATCACCGCACCTCATTCGTGAATTATCGGCTTTAGAAAATATTATTGTACCGGGTCTTATTAATGGACAAAATAAAAACGACTGTATCAAACGAGCTGAAGAATTACTTGAGAAAGTTGGTCTTTTTGCAAAAAAAGACCAAAAACCTGGAGAACTTTCAGGTGGCCAGCAACAACGCATTGCAATCGCACGAGCGCTTTTTAATGAACCACAATTTCTGATTGCTGATGAGCCTACTGGCAATCTTGATCTTGCAACAGGAAAAGATATTATCGATTTATTATTATCATGCCAACAACAATGGGGCATGGGCATCATTATAAGTAGCCATGATGAATACGTTACGGCAAAACTGGATGTGGTATACAGATTAGAGCACGGTAAGTTGATGTAAATCATGCCCAACCAATCCTAACAAAAATATCTTTTTCATTACTGTCAGTTTTTAACAAATAATAGTTGTAAAGAAACCATTCTATCTATATAATTAAGCAAATTTTTAACTTCAAGGAATAAATGCTATGTCAAATCAATTATCTTTTGTTTTTTTATTATGTTCTTCTAGTCTATTGAGTCTTGATTCTGTTTCGCCTGAAAACAATCTTAATAATTACAAATCTACACAAGAGAATCCTGTAAATATCCAAAATAAATGTCAAACCAGATCATTCCATCAAGAGAAAAATCCCAAAATCTTTAGCAACGAAGCAATAGATGAATTAGAACATATCTTTAAACATGCACCGGAAGAAGCTCAAAACATTGTTAGCCATATAACTAATAATTCCCGTGATCAAGATTATAGGTTTGCTATATTTCTTGATGATTCTGAATTAAATCATGAAGCAATGGCTGCAGCAGTCGCATATAAAATGTACAAACAAGGATGGAATTGCACATTTTTATCTGGCAAATCTGTTCTCGGAAAAAATAGTGATCATACGGCCATTAAATTAGCCGCTGAATTAAAAGCTATTGATACATCAAATAACCCAACCCTCTTGGTTGTTCACGATTTAAACCAACTCCTTGGGTGGAACCGCAACACCTATGGCAATTCTGATCTAAAAGATCCCCTCTTCAAGCGTTTTGATGATATGGAAAATGGTCATCATCATCCTGAATTAACGAATATAGTCTTTTGGAATTTCCTTCAAAAACAAGAAAATAATAAAAAATTTTTCCTTATTGGAACTATCAATAATATACAGAATTTACCTGAACCCATTAAACATAAAATGATCATGGACATCATAGAATTTTCAAAATCATAATCTGTAAGATAAACTATTACATTTCTCAATCTTGAAAAAATAAGGGGGCCTAAAAGCCCCCAATTTATATTAAAATCGGCATATTCCTTTTCTATATTCAAAGCTCATATTGATAGCCTGAGCATCGACACTTACATAGCTTTTTAGTACGATAATCATAAAATTTCATATAAAAACGAGATTCATCATGATCAATCAAGAAAAACAAAAAAATTCACCTTCCCGAAGCATAGTTTCACCACAAACTCAAACCTCTCACCCTCAAAAGACCTCATCTTCAACCAAAATTCTGAAAAAAATCATACAAGTAGGAGGTTCAACGTTAGCAAGCAGATTATTTGGTATTGTGCGCGAGATGCTTTTTGTACGCTATCTGGGTGCAAGCAGTTTGTCTGATGCCTTTCTCACCGCATACAAAATACCTAATTCTTTACGAAAAGCATTTGCAGAAGGAGCTCTTTCTGCCGCGTTTATTCCAACAGCAACAGTCATAACACGCAATAATAACACACAAGCTATTGCCGGCCTTATGTCTCTTACTTTTCTTATTTTTGAGGGAATAGTTCTTGCGGTATGTTTTTTTGTGATCATGTATGCACAAACGATCATAGAATATATCGCACCAGGATTTACCCAAGAACAAATAACAGCAGCCACTTCTATGCTTCATATTCTGATGCCGTTTATCGTATTTATCTCAAGCAGTGCTTTACTTGGTGGCGCATTGCAATCAATTGGTAAATTTTTTATACCTGCTATCGCGCAGGTATTTACCAACATTATTGTTATTGCTGGCATAGCATGTGCTTTGTGGTTTCAGTTACCAATTAATTATTTATGCTGGACGATTATTCTATCAGGATGTGTTCATTTTACATTGCATGTCATTGCTTATTTTAGAGCTGGATTTTCCTTTGGAAAAGTAAAACATGAGGATTTGCGTCTAGCAATGGGCATTATGGGAAAATTTCTATTATGTCTTCCCAGCATCAGCCTTATGGAAGTTGCTCTTTTTATTGATACAAGTTTTGCATCTCATTTGCCTGCAGGATCCATATCTCTTATTTCATATGCCAATAGATTTGTGGGAATTCCTCTGGGTGCATTTGCGGTAGCATTTTCAACTATTTTGCTCCCGCATTTTTCTCGCGTTAATACCTATTCTCCCAAACGTCTTCATTTTTATTTGCTTGAGGCTACCAAATTTATATTCTGGGTGACTATTCCCATTACTGCGCTTATGGCCTTTTTTTCACAGGAAATTTTTTCGACCATTTTTCTTTCAGAAAAATTTACTCTGGTACACGTAAAGCAAGCAAGCGGAATATTATGCGCTTTACTTCCCGGCCTGTTCTTTTTATCTCTTAATAAAATATTATTAAGTATTTTTTATTCTATGCATGCTGCATGGATTACCGCTATTGTTGCTTTAGTCACAACCGCCATTAATGTGATGCTCAATATACTTTTGATAGATCGCTTTCAAGCAGCTGGATTAGTTTTTGCAACTGCAGTATCATCCATGATACAAACGGTACTCTTTTTAATTATTTTAAAGAAAAAATATAATTTCCGTATGTATGCTGTACCATTTCTATCATTTGCCACTCGCTATCTGATGCAACTTGGCTTATGTGGATGTTTATTTTTGGGATTATATAGCCTCAGTAATTATATAATTACTTCATATATGCCCACGGCAATTGCATTATTTTTTACCGCCAAAATTGGACTTTGGGTATGGGTGGGGCCGCTTTCTGTTGCATTACTTGCCTTACTTTATTACACGCGTAATATTTTCAGAATACAGTTACATTTTTTTTAACCCCAGGAACAACATGAAACACATATATTCTAACCCCAGCTACCAGTACCTTCAGCCGGGGACCCCACTTAAGAAAGAATAACAAATGAAACATATATATTCGGCCGGAATTATAACCTATTTCATCGAAGATAATAAACCTTTGTATCTTCTATTACATCACACTGCCGGCCATTGGGATTTCCCCAAGGGAACCATGGAATCCGAAGAAACTAAAGAAGAAACAGCCATCAGAGAATTATATGAAGAAACAGGATTGCAAGCGGATTTGGATACACAGTTTGTAGCAACATCCAATTATTCTTTTGCGCATAGAGAACATGGTATGATACCTAAAACTGTCTATTATTTTGTGGGACAAACACATACTCAGAATGTAATACTCTCTCATGAGCATACGAATTATGTATGGCTACCTTACGATCAAGCATTAGAAAAAATCACTCATGATAGATCAAAAAAGATTTTAGAAGAAGCTAATGAATACATCAAAGCTAAGAAAAAACTTAACTTTGTCATCTATTGAACTATTTGCTACAATTACATTGCTTTCAAAACAAAATCATTTCATTATTAATTAGCAAAAGGAAAATATGAATTTCTATATTACACATGCACAAATTATAACACTCTTAATCATATTAACTTCCTTTAATGCACAAAGTATGTTTCTGCATGCCCATCACGGATATGCAAACCACAAACGTAGACATATTCCAACTGATCCTACTGCTCAATATGCAATGCAATTAGCAGCTAAAGAACAATATTTACCCGATGATAAATTTTACATACACGAAGAAGGAAATTCTTGTGGTGCTTTGATTTCTAGACAAACGGCTCTGCAATGCAAAATCATAAATAGTATGACTGAAGATATAAAACATAAGACTGTGCCGGTCCCTTATTGTGCTACAACCATACACAATTTTGTTTCAATTTTAGAAAACAGTAACCAAAAAGATATTATTATCCAAAAATGCTCATTCAATGAACTGACAGACATATTATTACTGAATGAACATTTAAATGGCCCTTCAGGTTATTTGAACGAAAAATTTAACACAATTACTTCTTCTATTTTTAAAGCATATAATACAGCTATCAAGAACTTAGAATTTGCCCTGACCAAAGAAATAACGTATTTGAAGGATACCAATCCATCTTCTTACATATTTATGACAAACACTCAGTTTACATCTGACAATATCAAAAAAGAATTTATTGATTCATTAAAGCAAATAACTCAATTTTCCAATGAACATGAGGATTTCACTTTATTAAAATCATTAGATAAAATCTGCTCACAAGAATCTCTTTATAAAGAACTTGAAACAAAAAACATAATGGTAAGCCAAGAAGTATCTATTTATAAAGAACTTATGGCAAAAAAAATAACTCTGAACATGCTTATGGAACAACTAGAAGAATTAGAAAAAGAACATCCAGTAGCACCCTCCTCTATGAATGCTATATGGAATTATCTCTTTAAAGGCCAATCAAATTAGCTTTTCCGCTGCTCTCGATTGAGGGCCCCGTTAAAGATATTCTGGAATATAAGAAAAACCCACTTTTTCAAGTGGGTTTTTATCGATTTCTCATTTTATCGTCCAGCATTTATACCCCTGCTACGTTTTTAACCCCAATTCCCGCTCCGCTCTCATTGGGGACCCCGTTAAAGACCCTGAATACAAAAAGCCCACCTGAAAAGATGTGCTTATATCGATTTTTCATTTTATCGCCCTCCTTCGCCCTTACAGGGCTACGAAGGGCAGATTTTTACCAACTTCTATCTTCAAACCCCCATATTTGCTCTGTTCCTATTGGGGACCCCGTTTAAGACAGCACTCGTTTTTAGGACATAAAAAAAGCTCGCCGGTTAGGCAAGCTTTAATCGATTTTTTATTTTATCGCCCGGCCTTCGCGTAAAGCTTCGGCGGGCAGATTTTTACCAGCTTCTATCTTCTCTTCGCTGGGGTCCCCAGCGTAATTTATGAAGCTGGGGTAAAAATCTGGTTGCGGGGGCTGGATTCGAACCAGCGACCTTTGGGTTATGAGCCCAACGAGCTACCAGGCTGCTCTACCCCGCGGCAATTTCTTAATTTCATCGATCTGAAAGTCTTTATTAGAATACGGCCAGTTTCTATATTTGTCAAATATAAAATTGACCTTTTCTTCCTTTTTTAATCATACATCCCAAGCCTTTCTTCAATAAATACTTGTTTTATCGAACCAGACTTCTGCTGAATTTAGAAGATTTTCTTAATAAAGGCCCTCTGGATGTTGATTTCATCATAAATCGAGCGAGTCGTTAGGTTTCAATTCGAAAATAATATTTACTCAAAACCATTGATTAATATTCAACTAGTTTTTTAAGATATAAGTAATGAATGTAAAACATTGTTACAATAACTATTTTTAGGGAGTCGTTATGAAAAGTAATCTTATGAAGGCTATTGTTGCAACTGCAGCACTCGTAGCCGTTCCTCAAGTTCATGCCTGGACATACTCGTTCAGCAATCATACAAACAGAAAAGTTGCTATCGGTATGAAATATCAGGGCGTTAATGAACCACTCGAGCAAAGAATCATCAACCCGAATGAACGACGACAATTCAGACCAGGAGATCCTGATATTGCTGCTGCAAAATCTGGCTTTGTTGTAGATAAATTCTACTATATGCAAGATCCAATTCTTTCCGATTGGCTCAAAAGAAATGGTGGATCATTTAGACCAAACAACATTAATAACGCTCCATGGAGAGCATTCTCACTTACATGGGTTCCATCTGAAAAATATGATGCTGCTATAGAATTAGCAGAAGCTATTGGTAACTTCACTGAAAGCACAGGAAAAACAGCTATGAAAGCTGGCGCTTCTTACCTGACTGGTGGAGCATCAACAGCTGCTGAAGCTGCTACAGAATTGGCTTCAAAAGGAGCTATTAAAGCTAGCGTACTTAACGAATTTGCGAGTAATGATTACAGCCTTGGCAAATTCTTCGCATCTATCGGTAAAGCAATTGGTTATACAATGGCAAAAAGTCGCCATATCGATATCGTTGAAGATGAGAACGGAAACCTCAAATTCTTAACGTTGTTATCAAAATAAAATAATCATCAAGAGGATCTTGCCAAAGGCAGGATCCTCTTGGTTTTCTACGTATGGAAAATAACATGAAAAACCTAAATATATTCACCATCATATTTGCAATAGCAACCACTCAGCTATGCGCGTATGAATTTAGTTTTTTCAATACCACATCGATTCCCCTCGGGATTGCTATTCAATTTGCAGGAAGTGAAAATGAACCACTCTATAAACTCTATATAAAACCAGGTGTGCTAAAAAGTTTTGTGCCAGGAAGTATCGATATTCCAGATATCAAATGGAGCTTTTGTCTTAAACACATTTACCATATAAAAAATCCTACTATGCAGGAGCGTGCTCATAATTTTGCAAAAATAACAGCGTGGAAAAAAACTCCTATTACCTGGGTCGATAAACGACTCGAAACAACACCTCCACCAAAACTTATACCAACTCGCATAAAACGAGATTCTAATCCCAATCCACTCAAAGAACCTATTCTTGTAAGAAAAAAAGCCATACCCGGCGAAAATAAATCTTTATGCAAAGATCGCCATTTTGAAATCATAGAAGATAAGTATGGCAATATAGCAATTATGAGCTCAACGATTGAGTAATCAGCTATTAATTTCTTTAATCATGCCTTCATCAATAAACACCGAAACACTATAAGAAACATATACAATATTGCGTTGCCATTGTATAGTCTTAAACTTTGCCATCAATAAAAGCAGCTCTTTCATATAGCTATCGCTCAACAATGTATCATTAATAATGGCAACAATTGGTGTATCAGGATAACAATCATCAGGCTGTTCATTAAAAAAAAGTTCTGAGCAAATATAGGGAACAAAAGCAACTGATTCAGTTAATTGCAAAAGTTTTCGTTCATTGCATGATGATGTAATTGAAATACCATTTTTAAAATAAATTTTACGCAACCAATCAGCGTTCATCCAATCAGCCAAGCATTCCGTCATGAGCATTACATGCTTTTTATCAAAACGAAGACGCACTGCTCCATTATGTATCCAATATAACGAATTGTAGTAATTACCATTTTCACACGAACAAGCGCCGAATATCAGGTGTAATTCCCTTTCTCTCTCGCAATATTGATGCGAAATATTGCACATTCCCTGAAGCCAATTTAAGATATTTCTCTTATTTGCGCTCGCCCTGAACCTGTTGAAGGGTATCCTCGAGCGCTCGAAGAAACCCTTCAACAGGTTCAGGGCGAGCGCAGGAGAAAATTTTGATCGGTGAAGCAAGATAATATTTGTTATAGGTAAAATTTCATCTTTAATACTTTCTAATGCTGATTCTGGCATGATGATAATAGAAGCCTCTGGATACACTGCAGTAAGCTTTTTGATGTGATGCCCAAGAATACGCAAAGCTCCACTTTGAGTGTGTGCACGAATCATGCACGGCAAGCTCACTATTTTTTTGTACCAATCAGGATGATTCTCATCCTTTGGTTGATGCATCCCCCACCATGTCCATGGCATAAGTGCAATAATACAGAATAAAACCGAAACAGAATTTTTATACCATATAACTATTACTATGCTTGCTGGTACTAGTAAAAAAAGCATTAATAATAATTGTTTTCCGACAGTTGGCAAAAATTGTAATAATGATGGATGTTGCGCAAGTGGTAGTAATGGATGCATAAAAGGATATCCGTTCATATCAAAAACCCACATGCAATACCAATCTGTATAAAAAATAAAAATGGCTAATGCTGAAGTCCAAATACATAAACGAATGATCGGGCTGGTAACTGAAAAAAAACGCACTAACCTATTTGCACCCCAAAATAGCACCGCAGGAATGAGCGCCTGATACAACACCATTACAATGCCCATCAAAAATCCAACCCACCACCAATCACCAGCTAAATTGGCAACGATAAGAATCCCCGCATGCAAATGCAATGCAAAAACAGTAATTCCCCACACATATCCATGGATAAATGACAGATTCTCTGTACGATTTATATAGAGTAACGGTACTGGAAATATAAAAATGAGCCACCACAATTGATAGCTCCATAAGAATGGAAGAGCATACAGAATGGTGGAAAGAATAAGAAGTAACCAATCTAGTTTTTTCATTTATCTTCAATTATCACAAACGCAACAGCCTGCGCACCAGAATGTGATAATGAAAGATGGATAATATACTGACTCACATCAATACCACACTCACGGCTCAGTTGCATAACAGGAACTGAGTTAACTTTTTGTATGGTAGTATGCGCACACAACGTTAAAAAAGGAAGTTTATTATCTGGAAATGCTGCACAAAGCGCTTTATATAGTGCTTCACGTGCAGCAAAACGCACGGCAAATCTCTCAGTGCTTTTGTGCGTATTTTCTAAACAATATTCAATTTCTTGTGGTGAAAAAATTCTCGATAATTTTTTCGGTGAATATATGTGCCATGAGGCGAAACGTTTGATTTCGATGATGTCTATTCCTGTTGCGAGGATCATATGATTAACCCTTCGATACATTCTACTACGCTAAAGCTTCGCAGAACACTCAGGGCGAAGGGAATAAAATAATTTTTTCTGACTTCCCTCTTACCCGCTCGTCCTGAGTGTTCTACGAAGCACCTGTGCGTAGTAGAATGTATCGAAGGATAGTCTTTGTTAATCATGAACCCTCTTTTTCCAAATACTGATCAAGCGAGCGATACATAATCGCCTCTTGAATATGCGCAACATCAATCTCTTCACTTGCGGCCAAATCAGCAATTGTACGAGCAACTTTAAGCACTTTATGATATCCACGCATACTCAAATTGAGCTTATCAAAAGCTTTTCTGATAATGCTTTCTGCAGCAGGAGTAAGTATACAATATTTTTCAACCTGATCGGATGCCATAAAGTTATTATATATTTCCAAAGAACCAAATCTTTTTTCTTGCATAGTTTGCGCAACCAGAACTTTTTCATATAATTGCACACTGCTTTGCGTATCTGCAACCGCCTTAATTGAATCGTATTCTATTGATTGCACGTTAACTTGTAAATCAATACGATCCAATAATGGCCCTGATAATTTTCCAATATATTTAACAATCTGCTGACGAGAACACGTGCATTGCCGTTTTTTATCTCCAAAAAAACCACAAGGACACGGATTAAGTGCTGCAATCAACAAAAATGATGCAGGAAACGAAACACTTTGTGCAACACGTGCAATAGAAACTGTTTTACTTTCAAGCGGTTGGCGCAAAGCTTCCAGCGTATCTCGTCTGAATTCTGTTAATTCATCCAAAAACAAAATCCCATGATGCGCCAAACTAATTTCACCTGGTTGTGGATACGTTCCTCCGCCTACCAAACCTGCTTGAGAAATAGTATGATGCGGACTACGAAATGCACGTTTGGTAAGCAAAGATTTGTTATTCAGCTTACCGGTAATAGAGTAGATTTTACTCGTTTCTAAAATTTGCCCGAATGTCATTGGTGGCATAATAGATTCGAGACGCTTTGCAAGCATTGTTTTGCCAGAACCAGGAGAACCAATAAATAAAATATTATGGCGCCCTGCTGCGGCAATTTGCAATGCTCTCTTTGCCATATGCTGGCCTTTCACTTGTGCATAATCAAGCAAGGTATCTGGCATAGGATTATGATTAAACGCACACTCTGCAGGTTTAATTTCTTGCTCACCACGCAAATATGCAATCAACTCAACCAAATGATCAACGCCAATAACTTCTAAATCTTTAATTAAAGAAGCTTCCTGCATATTATCTTTTGGCAAAACAATACGTCGCTTACCTAATTTTTGTGCATCAAAAGCGATAGCAAGCGCACCTTTGATAAAACGAATGCTTCCATCAAGTGATAACTCACCCAAAAACAATGTTTCTTGTAAAAAATTTTGTGGAATTTCTAATGATTGATTTGCAAGCAAAATACCAAGTGCAATCGGCAAATCAAATAATGTACCCTCTTTTTTTAAATCTGCAGGCGCCAGATTAACCGTAATACGTTTTGCAGGCAAACGAAAACCCGCATTTTTTAAAGATGTTAAAATACGTTTATTGCTTTCTTTAATAGCCGTATCGGGTAACCCTACAATATAAAAATTGACGAGCCCAAATGAAATATCAACTTCTACTTCTACGATATGAGCATCGATACCGATTGTTGTTGCAGAAAATATTTTTGCATGCATGGTAAAAATTTCTTACATGTAATAATTTAGAAATATTAATAAACTTATTAATTAAAATATATAGCACAAAAGTTTGATTATTGGAAATAGAATATAAAGAAATTGAATAACAGGAGACAAAAAATCTTCGATTCAATGTTTTTTAATTTTCGGATAAACTCTAAAGTCATAGCTTGTAAAAAGCAAAACGGCAGCATTATGGAGAGCTTTGATGCACAAAAAAATAACTATATCATTACTACCCCTTTCTCTATCATTATCCCTTATGGGCGCAGTACTCATACAGGGTGATAAAAACGCACCAGAAGGACAAACTTTTTCATTCCCCGTTAAAGAAAATATTTTAAGTAAAAATGGTACATTCTACGAAGGCGCCAATGAAATTGTTATAGATAATGAATTTTCACTTTCGCGCCTTATTCCGGGAACCACCGCATTTGCGCCTCTCACTCCAGCCACGGTAAACATAAATGGTACCCCAGATGTAGAAAACCCTCTTTTTGGCGCAAAGATTATTGCTCTTGGATTGCTTGAAAAAGAGGTTGGTTATTTTATAGATGATCTGCCGGTTGTAGTAAGTGAAAACAAACCTGCCACGGTATATCTTTTTGATGATATTACTACAGCAGGAAAGATCACTTTGGTCCCTTCGGCAGATGTTCATGATGCCAATGGTAATGTTTCCAACGGAATCGTTGATTTAACAACGAATGTTAAAAGTCATGTATTTGCGGCAGCAAAACCAAATGGTGGTGAATTTGGACAAATAAACAGCGGCATTGCTTTACTTGCAAGAGGAACTGTGGAAGTTCCTACGGAAGATGAAAAAAGCGTAAAATTAAGAGCATTTGGGGAAGTTAATGCGCATACTGGTTCTATGATTAACCCAGTAGCATTACGTCTTGATCCTACCTCGCAAGCCATTAAAATAGATAGCGATCTATTTAACATTGTACAAAACCATGTTGCAATGCATTGGGACTCTTCACTTGAACGTCTTTTTGTTGGATTGCAAACTACTGCAAGTAGCTCTTCTGATGATGGTACTCGTGCCGTTGCTGTAGTCAAATTTATAGATAACGGCGCAATTGAATTAGAAACAATTGCACCAGATACTCTATTTGTATCAGGAGATACCACCAATATTATTGGCGCACGTGGTGCAAATCAACGCGTTTCAATTCATACGCTCCAAACAATGTGGACAAGTACGGCACTCAATTATTTAATTGTTGTTGGTAACGTAGGTGATCCTGCATCAACGCAACAATCAGTCTTTGCATTACCATTGGTAAACACCGGCGATTCACGAGGCGTGATTGCAAACAAAAATGCGCAACCGCAAAACCTATTCAAAAATTCAGTTATTCCACGATTTTTTGCTCGCGTAATCAGCGAACCCGCTACCACTCCAGATGAGATGACACATGCAACCGATGTTGCAGCACAAGTTGGTGGTGGCAATTTGCTTGCAGGTCCTATTGGCAATATCATAGTGCGTGATGATACGGTATTTGCATACGTGGGTGAAAATACACCCGGAGTTTATTCTTCTCAAGCAATTTTTGATGCATCAGGAAAAATAACTGCATGGACTCAGTGGCAACGCGCAGCAGGCACCACAGATACTATTTTTGGCGCAGCGCTTGTAGCGCTTGAAGGAAAATTTATACTAGCTTCTGGCACCACTGCCGATACAGTCAATACTATTAGACGCACTGTATGGTCTAATGGCTCACCAGAAAGCTTACAACCACTCACTACTATTTTTGATGAAACTTTTAATTCTCATGATGGTGGCATACAAGGAATGCAACCATTTCCAACGCTTACTATCGGACTCAACAATATTACAGTTCTTGCTGCAGGCGGAATTGGAACAATAGCATTAGCACAAACAGGAACTATCAACAATAATGGTATTGTAACACCCACTACTGGATCTGATTACAATAATATTGCTTCATTCAATGAAGGCACTATAACGAGCAACGTTAATGCCAAAACAGTCCTTATCTCTGGTGGAGCTCTGACAAATGTTGGCCCCATTACTGCATTGGAGATCGGAGGAAACGTTCAAGCAGGTGTCCATCCTAATAGTTGGTTTTTTGTAGGAGGATCTGATGGCCTTGCTGTTTTGGCACAAGAAGATGGCACCGGATGGAACACCTTGACTGAACTAGGAAATAACTTTTCAGGGTTAACATCTGGCATGCGCTTTATGAATATTGGCGATTACAGATTCGTGAAAAAACTTATCTATGAGGGAGATCTCGTTAACTATAACTTCCTCTACGTAATCACGCACAGTAAAATTGATCGTATCAACTTAGATACTTCTAACTTTGCAACTAATACGCTTGATATCACGACTATTGCAACCATTGGCAACAATGGTGTCAGCAGACGCGGTGGATTTTTAGATGGAATTTTTTCACAAGCATTGGGAGTTATTGCAACAACAGACCAATTGCTACGCGTTGGCAATAATAAAGATATCCGTACTATTACCAGTCAAGAAGATGCAGATTGGACTCCTGTAGCAATTGGAGAAAACGCTGGTGCCCCTACGGCTCTTTACACCGTAACAACAACGAACAAACCACAAGATATTACGCGCAACATTGGAGGTCATTTTTATGTTTTAACCGCGGATGCTGGTCTTAATCAATCACGCATTAATAGATTTGCGGTGAATTCGCTTGGCGCTAATGAAGCAGTGAATGCAACTACCATACAAGCATTTGATGACCTTTTTGTGAAAAACATTCCATCATTTTTACTTTCATTTGGTGAATTTAGAAGTAATTTTGCAACTGATGGCGCTCTGTATTTTGCAACAAGAAATCAAAATGTTGTTCTTGCTCCCGTTGTAATGTTAACACCAGCGCACCCTGTACCACGTGTTGGCATTGGAAACGTTGGTGATCGTAGCATGCCCGTAGCAATTAATTTTCAACAAGGAACAGATATAAATTATTTTGGGCGTAATCCCGCTTCGGGTAGTTGGATTGCTGCAGGAAATTTTAATACGCAGGTGTTAGAGTGATTTTATGCTCTATTACATTCCGCATAGAAATCACGAAATAGGAAATATAAAATTTTTAAAAAATTAGAATCCATCTCTATATTTCCCAGCGCTCGTCCTGAACTTGTTGAAGGATATCCTCGAGCGCTCGAAGATATCCTTCAACAAGTTCAGGACGAGCGCCAAAAAAACATACATATGGAGTTAATTTATGACATATACTATAAAAACAATATCTGAAACTTCCCCAATGACGAGCAAAAAAAAATTGCCTCTTCTTTTGTTAATTTTTGTATTATTTGCTTCTACGAGTAATACCCTCAACGCCATGAACATCGTCAATACTATGTGGCCGTATGATACATCAATTCGTCCCACATTCAATAACCTCCATTGGTGGCAAGTTGCATTCTATGCTGAAGGAGGTTTTCACAATGCCAAAGGATTTGACAATGAAGGCAGCGTAGCAAATCCATTACGCATCTGGAATTGTCAGCAAAATGCACTCGCCATGCTTGAAGGATTTCCTGAAGGTAGCACTATCGATCAATTCCGTGCCGCATTGCTTGATTCTGATAACGGTATTCGTGGACGATTTCTTGTTGATGGAGATTTACAATTAAACTTTAGCGCTGCTTTTGCCGCAAATTTTTATTTTGCTAGTGATTGGCGTATTGGTTTGTATTTACCTGTATATAAAATGACGCTTAAAGATGTTGCCTTTATTGATCAAACACCAAACATTGATAATTTAGATAAATTAGTACACGAATTATTAACTGATAATTTAGCTCAAAATGTACGTGAACTTGGCTGCCTTGATATTGGTGGATGGGATCGCGCAGGCGTTGGCGATTTAACATTATTAGTGGAATGGTTCCGTGATTTTAAACAGCATAAACCATTCTTGAAAAACGTACGCGTCAATTGGCGTTGGGGAATAGGCTTTCCTACCGGATTGCGTGAAAATGAGGATTTAATTTTTGCCGTACCATTTGGTTACGATGGCGCAGTATCAATGCCTTTCGGACTTGGATTAGATATGACCCTCGGAAAGTATTTTAAATGCGGCATAGATGTGCAGCTAACGCAAATATTTGGCCACACCCGCACGCGCAGAATTAAAACAGATTTAGAACAAACAGAATTACTTTTGCTTGAAAAGACGCAAGTCTTTAAAGATTCTGGTTTAGTACAACGCTTTAACCTTGATTTTGAATTTTACCGATTTTTAAAAGGTCTTTCTTTTAAGGTAACGTATCAATATCTTAAACAAGGTGATGCTGATTATTCACTTAAGACACAAGAATTTTCCACCAACATTGCAAATACTTCTATCAGACTTGAGAATTTTACCATGCATCATATGATTCCAAAATTCACCTATGATTGTGGCTATCATTGGCCAGAAGGTCGCATACGACCAGAATTGGGATTGTATATGCGCTTGCCATTTAATGGTAAAAATGTTGCGCTGTTTCCAACTGTTGGTGGCGTAATTTCTTTGGATTTTTAAGCAACAGAAAAAGAAGCTGAAAAGCAAAGAGGGCTTGGAAAATTCCAAGCCCTTTTAATTTGTTAAGTAGCAAAAGATTCTATTCTTTTGCCTTTTCATCCGCTTCTTCTTGTTCCATGAATTCTAATATCATTTTTGCACAATTACCGTCTTTTGTTTTAGCATACATTCTTTTAGCTATATCCAAAGCTGTTTCCCCATTATTATCTTTTGTAAAAATGGATGGCTTTTCTTTCGACCTTTCAAAATTGGGTTCCGTTAGGACTAATTCTAATGCACTGAATACAATTTGTGCAGCAAATCTATCGACATTATCACAACTCTCTGCAGCTAGATGCAACATGGTTCTGCCTTCTTTATCCTGTAGCGACCCTGTTGAATACTCTCTTAAGTCAAGTCCATTAGCGATACCGAAAACACTCATTGCAGCTATCACAAATAACATTCTTAGATTTTTCATAAAAACCTCCCTAAAATTGAACATTTTATCTTCTATTATAAGATTATCATATAGAAATAAATCCGTCAAAACACTCCATTTAATCGTACGTTTCAAGCCTTTTGACGCTCCTTGGCTTCTACCTGAATCTGAGTTTGTTCATTCTAATTAACGCAAGTTCGATCTAAGAAAAATTATTCTTGGACCCGTTCGCCTGAGTGTTCATACCCCATCTTCATTTCTTCGTATGGGGACCCCGGCGCAGAGAAACGAAGCTGGGGATAAAATAAAATGTATCGAAGGGTAAGATTTATTTAATTTTTTAACCCTTCGATACATTTTGCTACACTATGTTACGCAAAACACTCAGGGCGAACGGAACAGGATATAACAAATTTTTTTGTATCATTAAACTTGAATGTTTCATTTTCTTAGATCGAACTCACGTTATTTATAAAAACTAATCGCACAATTCCTTGGTAATGTATCCTATCCCGAATTATACTAAGCGTAGCTTAATGAATATTGGTGAATATATGACTAAAAAAATACATAATCCTCATGTTGGAGAAATCTTGAAATTTGAATTTCTTGATGAGTTAAACATGAGTCAAAATACCCTAGCAAAAGCTATTGATGTTCCTGCAAATCGAATTCATGCAATTGTGAAGGGCGAGCGAAGTATTACCGCAGATACCGATTTACGATTATGTAAGTTTTTTGGATTATCTGAAGGATATTTCTTGCGATTGCAGCTATCCTATGATCTTCTTGATGCCAAACGAGGATTAGTTAAAAAAATTGCTAAAATTAAACCTTATGCACAAGTAGTACAAGATGTTTCCTTATTACCGCTTAAAAGATAAATGCTCGTTAAAGAAGAAAAGGGCAAATGAAAATAGCACACTAAGTTTTATAACCAATAGCCTTAAGCCTTCGCAAAACTTGTTCAGGAGACATGCTAGCTAGCATTACATCTCCTCTTTTTGCATCTACAAACGCTGTTGCTATCTCTTCTGCATCTTCCATCTGCATGTAAAGCACATAAAAAGCATCGCACGAATTTATTAAGGTACAAAAACAACTACTTTGACTACTTTCAAAGGCAATCTCAGCACTCGTTTTTCCTTCAGCATTTTTCTTTCTTAAAGCCTGCTGTATTTCAAAAGCCATAAGCGTTTTTCCAAGAGGTTCCAGCTCTTTGCTTTCTAAACCTTTACGTGCAGAATCTTGCAAGAGCTGCGCAAATTTTTCAGTTTTTGGATTATTCTTTTTTATAGCTCTTGTAGAACCAACAGAAACAGAACAAACTAGAGCGGTTAAAAAAATCGCTATTTTCGTAATCTTCATAGCATTCCCCCTTTACAACAATCGCCAATACATCACAGTCTCGATAGATGTATCACCAAAATTATTTTTGATCGCCCTATTTCCTCTTTCATAATCAGTCTTAATGGAATCGGCATATTCTTTGCATACATCGCAATCAAATGAATCTAGATATGCAATAACATCTTTACCATCAATTTTTGTTTCAATAGCCTTCACCAAATCTTCAATAGTAGCAGAGTTATTATTCTTCAAAAATTGTAATCGCTTTGCTTTCATTTCTTCAGATGATGCTGTTTGACAACACAAGGCAACCTCACGCATTTCACGTGCAATTTTTATAACAGTATTACCATTATCATGCTGAGGTGAAAAAACACCTCGCTGCATCAAAAGCAAGAAGGAGATTGTTATTAAAGATGCAAGTATTATTAAATATTTCATGGTTTTTCTCCCAACTCTTTTTAAGCGGATTTTTTCGAGTATTCAAGTAATCCTCGAGAAAGCAATGTCTCTACGGTAACCCAACTAAAATATCCTGCTCCTATACCGCGCTGGTAATCTGAATCAATAGATGCAGCATATTCGTCACAAATTTCACATTTAAATGATCTGAGCAGTGTTCTAATATCCTGACCATTTATTGGTTCTTCAATTGCCCCAACTAATTCAGCGATTGTTGCAGTTTTATTATTTTGTAAAAAATCTAAACGTCGCGCTTGCATAGCTTCAGATGAAAGAAATCGGCACTCAGGACCAATTTGAGACATTTCTTGTGCTATCTTTGCTACTTTATGTAAATCGACCTGACCAAATACCAATGAACTCATCTGCGCTATGAATAAAAACAAGCTCATGTTTATATATTTCATAATTTCCCCTTCATTATTCCCCTATATTATAAGGGTATCATAAAGAGAATCACCTCTCAAAAGGGCCCATAAAACCGTGATTTTTTAAGATTAAATGAACTTTTTAGGATCATGCAAACAAAATCAGACTTTTTTGATCATCAATAGACAAAAACAATAAAAACTACTATACCAAGAATAGATGTATAATAATTCCAAAAAAAAAGGATGTCCGATGAAAACAAAAATTCATCAATCGTATCTCGTTGCTGCTGTATGTTTACTTACGGCAAGCATCTCAGCAAAACACAACAACGAAGTTGTTGCTACTATCAATACCGGCGTTAACCCTGCAGGAATGGCTATTACACCAGATAGCCGCTATGCATACGTTGCAAACAACAATAGCTATGATATTGCAGGAGAAGATAGCGTAAGCATATTAGATCTCAAACATAATCTTCCTTTGGGAACACTTCAAGATCCTAGTTTTAATGCACCATATACCGTAACTATGGGCATCAATGGAGCAAAAGCATACGTCACCAATAGCGGCGGCTCAACAATTACGGTCATTAATACCGCAACAAATACCGTTTCTGCAGTAATTAGTGGTTTTGATGGTCCTTCTGGAATGGTTATCACTCCTGCAGGCAATAGAGCATATGTTAATAACTATGGCTCACCTGAAGGCGTAGGCAGCGGAAATGGCACAACGATTCGTGTGGTAGATTTAAATAGCAACTCTATTATTGGTGCACCGATTGAAGTTGGCCTTGCTCCTGCAGCACTTGCAATATCACCTAATGGCCAATATGTATACGTGGTGAACTATGAAGATGGCAATCCGGGAACAGGCACCATGGATGTTATTCGTACCAGCGATAATACAGTAGTTGCAACCATTGGAGGATTCTTTGGACCATTTGCAATAGCATTAACACCTAATGGTAGATATGCATACGTTACTAATTTTGGTAGCAACAATTTTGCACCATATGGCTCAACAGTAAGCGTTGTTGATCTTATGACTAATCAAATAATTGATACCGTTAACGTTGGCATACAACCATCAGGTGTTGCTATTACCAATAATTGCTTGGTATATGTAACTAACAGTAATGTACTGTATGCCGGTGAAGATTTTACCGATTTAACACCAGGTCAAGGAACAGTAAATATTATTGATACTAAAACTAATACGGTAATTGCTCCAACAATTCTGGTAGGCGACGCTCCGGGAGGAATTTTCATAGCTCCAAACGGAAAACATGCATATGTAACTAATTACATATCTAATACCGTCAGTGTTATTAAATTAAAAAAATAACTTAAGTAACAAAAAAAAGGACTTGGAAAAAAATCCAAGTCCTTTTTTTATTATTTTATTATCGATGAGGAGTCTCAAACGTCTCTTCTGCTTCATCTAATATTTTTATTTGATCATCTACTATTTTTCTTTGATCTTCCAGTTTTTTACGTAATTTCTGCAATTCTACCTCTAAAGACAAAGCAAGTCTTGCACAAGGAATAGATCCCTTTTGTTTATGGTTCTCTAAAGCAACCTGATAAATATTTTTACCATTTTCATCTTTGACTGCAAAGTTTTTCACTTCTAATTCAATATGTTCAGTTATGATCATTTTTTCTTCTGCACAGTCACGAGCACGCATCAGCCAATATGCGTCGCTGTGATCATCAGCTGTGATAGTAAAACTACTCACAAGCCCAATTACTAAAGCAGATATTTTTATACTTTTCATAAAAAATAATTCCTTACTTGTTAGGATCATGAGGATGCTCCAGATATTGTGCATATTTCATCCTCTCTCTGTTGGTTTTTAATGCCATTCTATTCAAATATATTTCTTCTGATTTCCTTAAATGAACTACTAGTAATCCACTGATAGGATTACCTGATTGCTTAAATATCTTTTTTGCTTCTTTCTTGGCTGTGTTTCCGTTATTGTTTTCTATCAAAGGGTTGGGAAGCCAATTATTATTATCTGCTCTGAAAATCCTTTCCTTTTCCACCACTTGAGACCAATCTTGAAAACGATTGCTAGCAAATGCTAGCTGATGCCAAAAAGTATTACCATCCAAATCTTGTTTGTTGTGAGGAACTTTCAACCCAAATTTCCTGATATCATCTATTGCTGGCTTTTGAGATGCGGCGACATACATTGAATAAGCACCAACTATAATTCCTGCCAAACTCATTAATTGTTTTTTTCTCACGTGCTATCCTGCTACCTGATTAATCAATGTTTCTATTTCTCTTTTCTCTTGTTCTCTTTTTTCTGCGACGGCTATCTCTTCTTTGATCATGTCAACCGATACTTTGAGCAGTAAGCATCCAAGTTTTCCGCTCATTTGTTTCTCTTGCAGAATATCAGATACTGTTTTTCCATCTTGATCAACAGAAAAGAGCATTTCTTTAAGATTGTCTTGGGCAAATGCTTTCGCATTACGCGTTGCTTGATCTTCTAATTTTTGCAGATATTTAGCGGCTGCTGCATTTGCTACTGGATTATTGAAGAAATTTTCTAAATCTTCCAGTGTTTCAAAAGTTCCCAATTTATTAAGAATCGCAAAAGGCTTTCCTCTTGCTTGTAAGGTAAGCTCAAAATCATCGTTATCACAATTACACGCTAAATCACGCAAAACATTCCCACTATCATTATGCGTAGCAGAAAGCTGAGCCCACATATGCTTATTATGTCGAAAGATATTAAGATTACGTGTTCTTCCTGGTAAATTTTCTGCATTGATATTTATAGAAATAATAAACGCGCTAGCACCTATTAATAACTTTTTTGAACGCTTCATACTATTTTCCTTTTGGTGATTTATACCCTAGTTTTCGTTATTCAATTTATTTAATAATTCTCTTTCTCCTGCTTCTCTTCTTTTATTAATTCGCTCATTTCTTCTTCTATTTAACTCATTCAAAACATCAATGGTTTCTCGTTGAGTATCGATAGTGCCTTGCTTATGGTTCAACTCCTGCTGCTTGCTATGTAACTCATTAAGTAAAATTAATTCATTTATGAGCAATTTTTTTTCAGTAAAAGCAATAATCTCTTGGCATGCCCGTGCATTATCATTTTTATAACATTCTGTAAATAGATCAGTAAATCTATCTCTAGCAGTATCATGCTGAGGAGCTTCCTCAAAAATAACAACTTCCACCGTAGAAGCAACCGGTAGTATATCCTCTCCATCTCTGTAAAAATTGGCATCTTCGCATGCACCACATGCTGAGTAAATTACTGCTGCTGCTAAACTAAGAAACAATTTTGTATTTTTCATATACGACCCTTTGTAGATAAAAATGTATAATATATCTCATGATGCAATTTAAAAAAATTCTTAATATGGGGTCCCCGTGTGAAATGACCTGTCCTTCGTAGCTCGAAGAGCGAAGTAGGAAATGGCACATGGGGTCAAAAAAATGTAGTAACTCACTCGGGATCATACAGTAATTCAAAAAAATTGCAGCATTTTTTTATGCACGCGCCTGCCCACGCAAGCTTTCTTTCAATGATGCAGCAAGAGATTTTTCTTTATTTACTTTTTCTTTTGTTATTTTCTTGGGTTTTGTCAGTTTGCTTTTTTTAGTAGATTTAAGAGCCTTTTTGAGTTTTTCTACAAAAGTATCTTTATATTTGCTGAGATCAAAATTTTTACGCGTTAACTTATTAATTAATAATAAAGCGAGATCCAATTCTTCTTTGGTTGCTTTGATTTTCTTGGCATGAGTAGTAACATCACGTATTTCATATTCATAGTGCAATGTATTAAGCAAAAGCATATTTTTATAAAAACTGATTGCAACAACATATTCTTTTTCACGCATGATAAATCGAGCAATGGCAACCTTATTTGATTTTTCAAGCGCTTGAGCGAATAAATAAAATGCTTTATCCGTTTCTTTTGTTGGTGCTACATAATAATGGTTTTCAATATAGAGCGTGTCTATTTCATCTTTATGAACAAACTCGGTAATGGTGATTGTATCTATTTTCTCCGGCTTTAATTTATTAATTGCTTCATGCGTCATAACAAAAAAAGAATCTTTATCCTTCTTAAAACCTTTGACCGTATCATCCCATGCCACTGCCTTTTTGCAATGTTCACACCAACGCACATTCTTTAACGGCGTATGGCATATACCACACAATATACGAAACCCAAATTTATGTTCCGTAATTGCCGAGTAAACATGAACGGGAATATTCAATAAACCAAATGTTAAAGATCCTGACCAAATAGCTTTCATACTATTCCTTTCTTAGCCCAGCCTTCATGTTATTTCAGTCGGGCGCCCATTTAAAAAAATGATTTTTTTATCTACAACATAAACATATAATTCATAGAACAAAATTGATAAATGTTGCTACAGTATAAAAATCTGAAACCAGTTGGTTTAAAAAAAAAGGAAATACTATGTCTTTTTTACATCTTCTTTCTCCACAAGAAAAAAAATTAATTCACAAAAAAACTATGTCTGCCTTTATCAAACCAATGCTTGCCACTTTAACAGACGAACGGTTTTCAGATCCAGATTGGATATTTGAGAGAAAATTAGATGGCGAACGATGCTTACTTTTTAAAAAAGGTAAAACTATTATCTTAAAATCGCGCAATGATAAAATACTCAACCAAAGTTATCCAGAAATTGTTGCTGCACTTAAAGAACTCGATTTACCTGATTGTATTTTGGATGGTGAAATAGTAGCACTCACCAAAAAAGCGACGAGTTTTTCACTATTGTCTCAGCGGTTTGGCGTTACAGCCCTTAAACCCGAATTACTAAAAATGCGAATCTGTTATTATATCTTTGATATTCTCTATTGCGATGGATATCTGGTAACTCATCTGCCGTTGCTGACGCGCAAAAGCATTTTAAAATCTATTGTTCCTCAAGACAGGACTATTTGTTATGTAACGCATAAAAAAGAAAAAGGCGAAGCTTATTTTAAACAAGCATGCAAAAATAAGTGGGAAGGCCTCATTGCGAAAAAATCTGATAGCACGTACGTTTCTAAGCGCTCATCAAATTGGCTTAAATTTAAATGCCACAACGAACAAGAGTTGGTAATTGGTGGATACACATCCCCCGGCGGGTCTCGTCTTAATTTCGGTGCACTATTGCTAGGGTATTATAAAGATGGAAAACTGCATTATGCCGGCAAAGTTGGCACGGGATTTAATCATGAAATTCTGCAGGATTTAGGATCAAGGTTTAAAAAATTAGAAACAAAAAAAAATCCGTTTATCAATTTCGATGTTTCAATGCAAGATGTTCATTGGGTTAAACCCGTTTTGGTATGTGAGGTTCAATTTACAGAATGGACTTCAGGAAACAAATTACGTCACCCTAGTTATTTGGGATTGAGAAGAGATAAAGATGCGAAAGAAGTAAGACAAGAGAAGGCTAAAAATTAATTATCGTCTTTTTTTTCTTGAAATCGTTTTTCATACTCTTCCAGCTCGTCAGCAAGATGCTCACAAAAATACCAATCTTCTCTACGTTTTTTTTCAATACCCTGAATCGCAATCTCACGAGCTGTATAGCCTTTTTATCCTTAATAAAAGATCGATGGCATCCCTATCCAACATCGTGCTGATACGGCATTTTGGTCTAACAAAAAAACAATCTTGCGCTAACTCATGAAGATCAGTTCCGCCATGTGAATAATTTTGGCATTGTACCAAGGTAGTCGCAATAAAAAGGAACAACGCATTTATTATAAAGTTTTTCATCAAGTAAAGGTCTTTCCGGGAAGGGACTTTCGACTTTTTACTTTTATCGCCCAGCATTTATACCCCAGCTCCGCTTTTCTTCGCCGGGTCCCCCATCGAAATCATGATGAAGATGGGGTTAAGCAGGCAGCCTACGCTTTGCCATCAAAATTTCTAAAAATTTTTATCATTACTTCGTTTGAAAAGCTGGCCCTACTTCGTTCTTCGAACTACGAAGGGCTGGCCGTGCCATACGAAGCCTTGGTGAAAAAATTGATTTTTTATTTTTATCGCCCTACTTCGCTAAAGCTACGAAGGGCATACTACACTCTAGATCAATTAATATCAAAACCTTTAAAAAGATGGCCGCGCCATACGAAGCTCGCTAGAGCGTAGTATGGTGGAGGCGATGGGAATCGAACCCATGTCCGCAGAGCAAGTAACCCCAAGTACTACATGTTTATTCTTTGATTATACTCATATAACGCCTCAAAGGCACAGCATTGTTACATAAGACAGCTTATAATACTCGCTCAGCTACTAAACCGTTCAATCTCGCTTTGCGACTTCTATCTTTTATAATACGTGTTAGTTTAGCTGATAGACACGTCAAACTAACAAGACAAAATATCCTAAGCTTACGCTAATTGATAGTTTGCTGAAACACCAAATGTGTTGTCATTTATTGTTCGATCAATTGTTTAACGAGCACTCAATCAACGCTCGACATGCACTCAAAGCGACCAACAACACGTCGAAGCCAGTACGCCCCCAGAGTTTTTCAAAGATCAACGATTAAATTCTTTCTTATACGGGGTCCCCAATGAAATAAAATGTAATTGGGGTAAAATCCAGTACGCCCCCAGTATTTTTCAAGGATCTATTTTCTACTTAATATATCAAAAATCTTTCTTTTGCGGGGTCCCCAATTAAGTGAAACGCAATTGGGGTTAGAGGACGCCCCCAGATTTTTTCAAAGATCTGATGATTATTTCTTACCTGTAAACTATATCAAAAATAGTGAAAATTCACAATATTAGATCACCACTGATTTATTTTTTATTGAATTCCTCATTCACAGCATTTGCCGTAAGCTTTACTAACATTGCACATTCTGTTGCAATCTCTTTATCGCTAGCTTTAGGAATAATTGTTCTTACAGCTTCTTCAATTCGATTATGATAATCAGAATCTGCCAATTGTGTAGCAACATCTCGTGTCAGTTTTGCCAAAGTTGCAGCACTATCTATCCAATCTTTTTTGTGCTTTGCAATGTAAACCTGATCACGAATGGTAACAACAAACTTATGGGCTTCATCATCCAAAAAATTACATGCTTTTTCTTTTCTACTTTTTGGAAGAAAGAAAAAACTTCGCTCTAGTCCTTCGCATTCACATTTAACCTGCGCATATCGAGGGAGATCATTTAAATGGTGAAATTTATTAGCACTCTGCAAAAATGAAATGTGGCCCATAAATCCGAACATACCTAAAATAAATAATTTTTTCATAAATTCCTTCTGTATTGATTTATCAATGATTATGTTGATCTTGCAACTTCCATTCCGCAGCCATAAGGAAATATCCTTTAATCAAATTTTCTTCTTCTCTTATATCAATTTCAGACAGTGCCAAAGGTTTTAATATGACTCTTACATCACTTTGTATAATGCCAATATTCTTCTTAGTAAACCAGTGCTTTCTTATCCAATCTCTTTTTATTAAAAGAAGATCTACTTCGCTGTAAGTCCGCTGAACCCATTTGGGTATATGCTCATCCATATGCTTTATCGCAAGTGGAAAAGCATTCTCTAAATTTTGACATCTTGCCGCAATTGCCTCCTTAAGTTCATCAGCCCATTCAGCAGTATCATTTTTTTCACACTGCTGAAGCACCGGAGACTTTGGAGGAAGATGAGAGCTAAGACAGGGATATTCATCACCAGGAATAATTATTCCCATGAAGCTTAAACAGGCAATCAAAATCAATTTTTTCATATTACTTCCTCTCAAATAACAAGTTATCCTTGTTTGTTCTTCTATTGGATGCTTTTTCTTTCTGTTGCAATGCTTGTTGTACTTCTCGATCTTTATACACTTCTTGAATAATAAGCGCCTTGATGGCATTTTGCTCTATTCCTATTTCTTCTTCATTGCTATCGCCAACTATGGCAACAATTTTATCTCTGAATTCGCAAGATTCTAAAAATTGCGGTAATTCAAACTCCAGTATATGTCTTTCAAGATATTGACCCTTTACAATCTTATTTTTAGCTTGATCAATAAGATCCCCAATAGCAAAATTCATGTAATCACACGCGGTTTCTTTTTCGTCAAAATTAAAAAAATTCCAGAATCTTGACAAATTCTCACATGTATCTTTCACCTGCCATGATTGTGATAGCTGATGCAAACGCGGGAATCTATTGGCATTGCTACTCATTTCTTCCGCATTTTGATGAGATTTATCAGCAGCGCCAATACAAATCACCATCATCATTATCACCGCTGCATATAATTTTTCCATAGCTAACCCCATCTAAAAATACCTATCTTTATTTACGGTTATAAGTATACCGTAGCCCCAAAAATGCACAAGCTGAAATAAAAAAGGCTTTCAAAAGACAAAGTTCCTTGTAATTTCTAATTCAAATTTAGAAATTACAAGGAACTTTGTCTTTTGAAAGCAACTTACTAACCTTCTTTGCCTCTCAACACAGCACAAAAATTGACAATGTGAAACAATTTGATATGCTAATAATAAAGGGATACATGAAAATACAGATCAAATAAGGGGCATTATGATAACAAGAAAACCGTTTTTAATCCCATTATTTATTGCGATAATCTTTCCTACCTATTCTTCTGCAAAAGTTGAATTTCCTATTTCAGATCAGAAAATGGCTGTTGTTCGTAAAAATAACAAAGCCTTAAAAAGTTTTCTGGATCCCGATTATATTGATCTTGATGGTGTTGACTATAATCTTAATCTCATGTGGATTAATAAAGCATTAAAGGAAGAACAAAAAGGCATTCATCCAGAAAATGATACATTCATAGAAACCATAGCGAATTGGGCAAAAGGCAACCAAAGAAGCGTTGTTAACGTTTGGTTTGATAGTGCATTAACTTCGGAACAATCTGTTCAGTATACTCAATCTTTATTGGATAAACGGGTTGATCCATCAAGAACACGTGTTGTGTTAAAAGACATAAGATCATTGCAAGCCGTTCAAGATAACTCAGCTATTTTTTCTGATCCACGAATGCCTGTTTATTTTCGTGCGGATCTTGCCCGCGCTCTCGTTCTTGATGCTATGATACAAGATAATCCCAGTCAATATAGCATATATAGTGATTTGGATATTGCACCTTTAGCAAAATATCGTCTGTTTGATAAAAACACCTTAGAAAACCTCAAAAAATATGGCTTTGTTATGGCTAAGTGTAAATACCATTACATTGAAAACGGCTTTCAAATCATGAGTAACCATCAAGCAAACCTTATTAAAGCACATAAAAAAGCTGTCCTTGACGTTAATATTGCACGAGCACATAATGCAATTAATGGCACCGCGTGTCTCTCTGATAGAGATAGAAATGATGGAATTTCACCTTTCAATAGGATTGCACAAGCAGTATATGGTAGCTATACACCAATGTTTGAATATTTTTATACGCTTGAAGATCAGGGCCGCTGTGTATTAAAATACGACAATACTGATTATGATCCAGATAGAGATGGCTTAGAAGCATTTGGTATACAGAAGAAGTTTGTTCAGCAATATACATTTCAGGCCGCTACGCACGAATGTATGGAGAAAGATAGATATGAGCGAGTAAAAATTCCGCGCAAAGATGTTAATTATCCTCCTCTTTCTGGTCAATATTATTTATAGAATAAGAAATCATGTTTTTTTCATATTACCAAAAGACCATCCAAAAATTTTATTCAAAAAACTTACTCAAAGCATTATTTTTTGCAATACCATTCAAGCCATATACAGAAATATTTTCCGATAAAGGAAAATCAGTCTTTCCTGGGTAAACAACGATAAGATGATCGAGTTGTAGATCATTCAAGGCAATTGTCATCGACTTGGTAATTTTTGGAGCATCAGTATATTTTAATTCGAAGCCAATTCGCTTATTATTTTTCATGATTAATAAATCAAGCTCTGCGTGAGCCTGCGTAGCCCAAAAATAACATTCTTCTGCTGATGCTTTGCTTGCAGCAATAATTTCTTCTAGAGCAAATCCTTCCCAAAAAGCTCCAAGACGAGGATGCTGGTGCAGTTGCTCTTGCGTTGTCAGTTCAATAAGTGCATATAAAATACCACTATCGCGAAAATAAATTTTTGGTGATTTCACTTGTCTTTTTGATAGATTCTCAAACCACGGTATAAGTTCTCGCACCATAAATGTTCCAACGAGGATATCCAAATACTTACGTACTTGGTGATCGGAAATACCTAAAGATCTACCAATTTCACTTGTATTAAAAATTTGACCATGATAATGAACTAACATAAGCCAAAAACGCCTCATCTGTTGAGCTGGAATGTTAAAACCTAAATTAGGAATATCCCGCTCCAAAAATGTAGTTATATAGTTTTGCCGCCACAGATAACTATCAGCATCATTAGCTGCCAAATATGAATTAGGAAAACCTCCACGCAACCATAATTTCCGCTCATCATCAACTTCAAAAAGCGAAAAGGGAAGCAATTCGATATATCCCACACGCCCAGCCAGTGTTTCTGATGATTGCTGGATAAGATCTCGTGATGCGCTGCCTAATATGAGAAACTTCTTTTGCTGCGCTCTTATTTCTTGGTTGCGAACAGAATCTTTCTCATCTAGAGGAATATTGGTAGAATCAACCAAAACTCGCAGCACTGGAAATAAGTCAGGCCTTCTTTGTATTTCATCAATAACAATTAATTTTTGTGAAATACTTTGCAAAGCAAGCATTGGATTTTCCAATCGAGCTAAATCCAACGGATTTTCCAAGTCAAAAAAATAGGCATCTGCTGCAAAGTATTTTTCCACATACATTTTAGCTAAAGTTGTTTTACCTACCTGCCGAGGACCCAGTAAGGCACATACGGGATGAACGCGAAATTGTGAAGTAATTAAATCTAAAAAACGCTCTCTTTTCATCAAAGGTCCTTGTAATTTTTGAATTATATTTAGAATTTACAAGGAACTCCTTAAAAAAACAAGTGTTCCCGAGTGAATTTTTAATCTTTTTCCCGCATCGCTCGGCTCGTCTATACCCCATATTACGATTTTCTTCATATGGGGACCCAAACAAAAGAAAGACCCTCTTTTGTAGCCTACAATTAGAAACTTACCAAACATCCCTTCATTGCCCTGCTCGTCTCGCGCTTCACGCTCTTTGAGCTCTTTTTTAACGACTAGGAATTTCTAAAAACCGATATTCATGCTGCGTGAGCGTGATGAATTTTTCGACTTCCTCTCCTGAGATAACAACCGTTGCAGTATTGATAAGCGGATGGCACTGCAAAGCTTTATTTTTAAGTTCGACATCCAAAATAACCTTCACCCTCTGAGTTACATCATTAATAAGACCAAGAATCGTCACCGATCCAGGCGTAACGCCCAAATGTTTTTTCAAGCGCTCTTCTGATGCAAAACTGAGATTGGATAAGCATAATTGTATTTTAAGCTCTTTAAGATTTACGCGCTTTTCATTCGATACAACAACGAGAAAATGCTGTTCTGTTTTTTTATCATAGAGAAAAAGATTTTTTATAGATTGCCCGGGCATTGCTGGGCATAGTTCATTGGCCTGTTCGCAAGTAAATACTGCTTCATGATCAAATTGTTCATAGGGAATGTTGTGAGTATTGAGGAATGTATAGATAGTAGCCATAAAAACTTCCTGAACCTATCTGCTTTCTTTCATCGCCCTACTCGTTTCACGCTTAATATCGCGCTCTTTGAGCTCTTTTTTCTTGCTTGGGGCTTTTTTATGCTTTGCAATACCTAATTCCACTTTAATCTTACTTTTATCATTAAAATAGAACATCAAAGGAACCACGGTAATACCCTTTTGGGCTATTTCACCAAGTAATTTTAAAATTTGACGTTTGTGGAGTAATAGAACGCGACTGCGCACGGCAGCCTCTTCATCTTTTTGATACGCCTTTTCATAAGGCGAAATACGACAATTCACGAGCATCATTTCGCCATGGCGAATATTTGCAAATGAACCAACCATTGAAACTTGTCCAGCTCGAAGTGATTTAACTTCATCACCAGTCAGCACTATACCTGCTTCAATTTTTTCTAAAATATCATAATCATGATAAGCTTTTTTGTTTTGAGATATTATTTTCATAAGCAACCTTGAAGGCTATAGTAGGACTGGTGCTGGAGACATTAGAATTTAAATATTTTGTAAAAATCCGCTTCATAACAGGATACAGCATAACACTAGTTCCTATCGCAAGCAAATTACCCCCCACAAAGAATGCTGTTAAAGAAAAGCCGCCAATGCCTGTTTGCGCCTTTAAAAGCACATTCCAAGATTCTATCCATGCAGGATCCCAAGCCCTATAATCAATACCAAGGTAAGAAAATACCCATGTGCCAAAAAGATGATCAAAAGCATAAACTGGCATCATAGTCCATGGATTATGTATCATTGCTGATACCAAAAAAAGTACGGGTATACTCAATGCAAACATCCATCCCAAAACAAAAACCATAACCGTATGAAGCCCTACCCACGGAGAAATACCTATATATACACCAAGGGCGCAGGTGAATGCCAACTTACGTGGAGACTTTTCATACGTCATTATACGAAGAATCAATGCATGAATACGGGCAGAAACCATAAAAACCTCTCATTTCAGAGAAAGCATAGTATTTGAAATTAAAAAATCTTTAAGCTATCATAGTTTTTAAATGATCAGGACATTATAAAATAGGTGCACTATGAAAACAATAAAAACAACGTCCTATAAACTATTATTCCTTATTTTCGCCATTCTTTCAACAGCCCAAACTGTTCTCGGTGCCCCATCATCAATAGGATGTACCATTCAGTACACAAAAAATTCAACACTTGTACCTCTTAACGTCATTTGTGGTGGAACCCAACCTGTGGTAAGCACCCATGAAACGGCAATGCCAAAAATCACCTTTGAGATACCAAAAGGAAGCGATCAGTGGCATTTTGACCTACTCATCACCGCAGCAAAAATTGATTATCAGCTAAAAACCCTACCGGAACAAGAAGATTTTCAGAACACCGTTGATTATCTTAAAATCGCCCCTAAAGCCTCTTATAAATATTATACCCTCGATTTCATCGAGGATGCATGGCAAATTACCGAACAAGAATTACCAGAAACAGGAAGAATTCCTGATCGTGCTATTATCATTGAATGTTATCCGGAATGGATTCAAGAAATCAAAGGTGGATCTGCAGTAGAATTGCCTACTCTATACCTCAATAATGCAATCGCCATTCTTGGTGAAACGGAAGAAGATTTTAAAGAATCTCTCATTAAATTAGAGCTTACAGCTCTTGATTCTAAAACAATTCATTCTCCAATGCGCCGCAAAACGCAAACTATTTCTGATAAAAAACGAATTCTCATCATGGATTTAATTGTCTAAACCAGCATAGCCCAATATCTATCCCCCAGCTTCGTTTACTCTTAGCCGGGGTCCCCAAATGAAACGGAGTGGAATATGGGGTCAAATTTTATCACTCTTGGCATCGAAACATCATGTGATGAAACGGCAGCAGCTGTTTATCATAGCGAGCAGGGTTTGCTTTCAAGCGCACTCTATTCACAGATAGAGCTGCATAAGAATTTTGGCGGTGTTGTACCAGAATTAGCTTCTCGCTCTCAGCTGGAAAAAATTAATCCGATTGTCAGTGAAGCTCTTACACGCGCACACATCACTTTAGACGATGTTGACGTAATTGCCGTTACTAATAAACCAGGCCTTCCTGGCTCATTGCTTGTTGGCATATGTTTTGCAAAATCTCTTGCATGGGCAAAAAATAAAAAATTAATCGGCATAAATCATCTTGAAGGCCACGCTTTTTCCACCGGTATAGAACACGATGTTCCATTCCCTTACATATGTTTAACCGCATCAGGAGGACATACTTCATTATATTTAATGAAAGATTTTGGTGATTATGAAATTCTGGGTGAAACACAAGATGATGCTGCAGGCGAAGCCTTTGATAAAATTGCAAAATTGATGCATTTGCCTTATCCGGGTGGACCAGTTATTGAAAAACTTGCACGGGAAGTTAACTTTCAAGATTTTTACCACTATCCCCGGTCAAAACATAAAACGGTAGATTTCAGTTTTTCAGGTCTTAAAACCGCAGTGCTCTATGATTTAGTAAATCGCGGAGCATATGACTTATCAACCAAGACATTCTTGCGCCCCGATGACGAACAATTGAAAAAAGAAGTTGCCAGTTCATTACTTGTCTGTATGGCAGATATTTTTGAACAAAAATTAAAGCTTGCCCTTGAACAAAATCCAGAAGTTAAAGCAATAACATTTGTTGGTGGCGTTGCATGTAATACGTATATCACCGAACGCCTTAAAACTTTTTCCACATCACGCCATCTTCCCTTTTTTCATCCTTCTCGTGCATATTGTACCGATAATGCTGCAATGATCGCCTTTGTCGGTAACTATAAAGCGCAACAAAATATATTTGATGATTTTACATTGGATATTTATTAATAAAAACAGGACCGATCATAAGATCAGCCCTGTTTTATTTTCTTCTTAATAGGAGATCCCCATACGACCCGTCCTTCGTAGCTTCAGCGAAGTAGGAAGTGAGGATAGGATAATTATACTTCTGCAGTACGCCTATTGATTGAGTCAAAAAATTCTGCATTTGTTTTGGTCTTCTTCATTTTATCAATCAAGAATTCAATACCTTCAATGGTATTCATACTTGAAAGTAATTTTTGTAAGATCCAAACTTTATTAAGTTCTTCTTCAGAAAGAAGTAGATCATCACGACGAGTACCAGAGACAAGAAGATCAAAGGCTGGAAATATTCTGCGGTGTGAAAGTTTACGCGTCATATTCATTTCCATATTACCGGTACCTTTAAATTCCTCAAAGATAACCTCATCCATACGGGAACCAGTTTCAACTAATGCTGTAGCTAAAATGGTAAGAGAACCGGCTTCTTCCGTTGCACGAGCTGCACCAAAAAATCTTTTTGGACGTTCTAATGCATGCGCATCAATACCACCAGTAAGAACTTTACCAGATGCGGGAGCAACAGTATTATAGGCACGAGCAAGGCGAGTAATTGAATCAAGCAAAATTACCACATCGCGATTACATTCTACTAAACGTTTTGCTTTTTCTAATACAATTTCTGCAACCTGCACATGACGCTCTGCTGATTCATCAAAGGTTGAACTAATAACTTCTGCCATAGTTCCTTTGAGTGCTCTACGCATATCAGCAACCTCTTCAGGCCGTTCATCAACACATAACACAATCAAATGCGCTTCTGGATGATTTTGAATAATTGCACGCGCAATCTCTTTTAGAAGAAGTGTTTTACCAACCTTAGGAGGAGCTACTATTAAACCACGTTGACCTTTACCAACAGGAGTAAATAAATCAAGAATACGTGTTGAAAGAGCTGAAGGATCAAATTCAAGGTTAAATTTTTCAGTAGGATGTTGCGGACTTAAACTATCAAAATGCGATCTATCGATCATTGAAAGCGGTTCTGCATAGTTTACTTGCGATACTTTTAATAAAGCGAAATATTTTTCACCCTCTTTTGGCTTTCTGATTTCACCTTTAATTGTATCACCTGTCCGTAAGCCAAATCGTCTAATTTGCGAAGGAGAAACATAAATATCATCTGGACCTGAAACATAATCATACAAAGCCGAACGCAGAAAACCAAATCCATCGGGTAATTTTTCTAATACTCCCTCAACAGCCATTTCAAAATTAGGATTTTCTTCTGCATAACGCACTTTTCTCAGCAGCTCATCTTTTTTAGTGATAGCCGCTCCCATAATCCCATAACGTCGCGCATATTGAACCAACTCTGATAATGATAAGTCTTCGAGTGGACGTTTAGTATATGACGATCTTTCATAGGAACTATGAGACTGATGATGGTACGGTTGTTGTTGCTGTTGTGCTGGACGGCTATATTCTTCTCTTGCTGATGATACATCCTTGCGTTCCTCAACAATATCTCGATCAACACGTTCTACTGGCACTGACGGCATTACCGGTGCTTCAACGATAGGCTTTTGCACCTCTACTTCTTGAGGTCGTGTTGTTTTTTGAGAATTTCTCGGAGCACGTTGCCGTGTGGGTTGAGATGGAGATAGAGGCTGTACTACTTTTTTTGTCGTTTCTTGACTTTCTTCAGCATTGCTTGCAGAATCACTAGTTTTTATGTCGCGAGTTTTCATCCAGACCTCCTATAAAAAGACACTCTGACGATTTTCGTCATGCATTATTCCTTGAATTTATGTAATAAAAAAATGAGATAAAAAAATGATAAGCTTTGGCATTATTCACTAGATCAACAGTGATTTTGCTATAAACATAAGTTGATCATTTTGATCATAAAGCAATATATTTTGCCTTCATAGATCAAAATGATCATATTTAATTAAATTCGTCAATGAGTCAATGTATATTTATTGCTTCGGCTGCAATAACATCATAATTGGACTTGCAATATAAATTGAAGAGTAAGTACCAAAGATTATTCCAATCAATAACGCAAGAGAAAAATCTTGTAACGCCTCTCCACCAAATATAAGCATTACCAACACAGGCAATCCTGTTGAAACACTTAAAAGAACTGTTCTGCGAAGGGTATAATTAAGACTATCATTAACAATAGTCTCCAAAGCTACACCTTTTCTTTTTCGAAGAAATTCACGTATTTGGGCAAAAATAACGATGGTATCGTTAATTGAATACCCAAGTACCGTTAAAACCGCAGCAATAAAATTAATTGATATTTCACGATCGAGAAATAAAAATATTGCTAACATCACAATTGCATCATGAACCAACGCAACGATTGCGCCTGTCGCAAATGCAAATGACCAAAAGCGCATTGCTATATAACCAAGCATAAAAAGCAATGCTATGACTATTGCGTAGAGTGATTTGCCACGCAAATCAGCACCTACTCCGGAACCAACGCTTTCTGTCTGTAAAATACGCACATGGTTATCTGGCAGCTTATCTTCGAGAGCAACTCTCATGCGCTCGCCCAGACCAACATTATCACTCTCAAACTCTTTAACACGCACAAGAACTTCATTTTTACCAAATTCACGCGTATTTGCGCTTATTAATCCAGCATCGATAATTATTTGCCTTACCAATGTAGTATCAACGGGATTATCAAACTCAAAAAGAACTTGCGTTCCACCAGTAAAATCAACACTATACGTATACACTGAACCACGAGTTTGGTATCTATACACAGCCATTGCACCAAAGGCAATGATTAAGCAAAGAGATGATACCGCTGTTACGGTACGATATTTCAAAAAATTAACCATCTGTATATCCGTTCTTTTTTCGCCATCGCACCTTATTTGCCTATTGGCCTATTAAGGGCACGTTTTTTTAAACCTTTTTTACTCTTTTTTTTTATAACACCTAAAATACCATAAAAGCACCTTAAGAGCCAACCTCATTCTACTCAAAAAACATTACTACTTAGGGCTGATAACAGAAACGTATTTACGACCTTTAGGACCGAAATGATATTTAATCAAGCCTGGAGCAGTTACAAAGAGGGTGTCATCACCACCACGAAGCACTTGTTTGCCAGGATGAATATGTGTTCCACGTTGACGAACAATAATTTCGCCGCCAAAAACTTTGTGGCCGTCAAATAATTTACAGCCTAGCCGCTTACTATGACTTTCTCTATTATTCTGGGTACTTCCACCCGATTTACTGGTTGCCATTGGGTATGTCCTTCAAAAAATGAAACTATTTATTTGCTGAATATCTACAGATATGTATTTAAAATAATGGCCCAAAACCTCCCAAAAGTCAAATTATATAACCCCAGCCTGATGGCCGGGGACCCTGTAATAAATCCTTTGCCGGAGGCTTTTGACTAAATAACAGGCTTATGAGAAACTTATTCATAAGAAATAGGTACTATTAACCCTTTTAAGGATTCATATGTTAAAAAACATATATCTTTCTGCAGCCATTACTTTCTTATCATGCGTCCCAATGGCCAATGCTTCCACACACATCAATACGGTTATCGCTACCGCAATAAAAGATATTATGCTGGAAGCAAAAACCGCCTTTGCGCTGCTAGAAAAAGCTGAAAAGCACTTTCAGGACATCCTTCAAGATACTTATGCAATAAAAAAAGAACAATGTCTCGCTGTTCTAAGAATTATTGCTGCAAGCCCTGAATTTGTTTCCACCCTTGAACAAGTAACCGATGAACAAGTAAGACTTATTATTCAGGATATGGTTGCCTATAACGATATTATTGTTGATCCGACTGCTTTTCCTCTGCAACAAAAAGTAGAAGTAGAACTTTCTCACGTGGCTTTTGATGCACAACAAGAAGAATTATTTAATATATTTTATGTAGTATTTGCTATCATAAGCGGATCTAAAACGCTCATCAACAAATTGAATGCTGAACGTGAAGCATTGAGCGCTACAGATCACGTATCTCAACCATAAACAACAATATGGATTGACTATTAGAATATAAATATTTTATCCTATCAATAGAAACCAACCCTATTGATAGGATAAATCATGTTAAAAAGAATAAACGTATTGGTCTTAGCTTTAGTTCTTTTCAATATAAATGCTTTTGGCATGGAATCGGTAGGTCATATAAAAACCCAAATGCTTGCCATCAAACGAGCTTTCAATAGCGAGCGTCTGCGTATAAAAATAGCCCAAAAAGCATCTCTGACTGCATACCAAACCTTTACACCAATATTTGATAAAATCATTGCAAGTGATGCGTTTACTACAAAATTAAATGCTGCTGTTTCTAGTCAATTTGATGCGATTGTTAATAATAATATGGCATTCAGCACTCCAACAGACTTCAATATATCTGATTTCTTTCCCAATATGACTATCAATGAATTTGGCAAGAAACTCTTTTCTGCCATGGCAAATAAAGCTTATTACCTAGAATTGGGCAAAAGATTAGCGCAAAAAATACAAGAGCTTCAAATGATTGTTACCATAGCCGCTCCATCGACAGATATACCTTCATATTAACCCCATCCTCCATTATATAGGGACCCCCCATGAAGAAGCTTTTTTTTGTACTATTATTATTCTATTCTTCTCTCCATGCAACAATGAAATTGCTCAGCCCTGCATTTTCACACAATGAATCAATTCCAACGCAATATACCTGCGATGGCGCAAACATATCACCTGCTTTAGCATGGTCTGATGCCCCTGATGGCACGCAAAGCTTTGCGCTTATTGTTGATGATATAGATTCGCCCAACAAAGTGTGGGTTCATTGGGTTGTATTCAATATCCCGCTTACAGTAGATAGCATCGTAGAAAATGCGGGAGCATCCGGAGAAGAAGTCGCCTTCTTGCAAGGATCAACTGATTTTAATGGTGCACCCTACTTCGCTAAAGCTACGAAGGGCCTGCGGAAATGGGGCGGCCCTTGCCCACCAAGCGGTACTCATCACTACCATTTTACGCTTTATGCTCTTGATACCATGCTCGATCTGCCTGTAGGAGCCACCAAGGAACAGCTCTTGAGCGCTATGCATGGCCATATCCTGGAACAAACCACTCTTATTGGAACTTATCAGCGTAAAAAATAAGAAAAAATCGTTCATATATACAAACACAACCCCCTTGTCGCATTTGACAAACTGTAGTTTTTGAGGCACACTAATATAAAAATTAGTCTCATATTGAATTAGGGGTCGGGAATATGAATAAGATCTTTTTTTTAACATTTTTAATCTATATAACAAACATAATCAGCTCACCAATAGAGGAAAAATATCCTATATTAAAATCATCATTGGAAAATGAATCCTTCATTAGACGCATATGTTTAAGTGACGCAACGGATTATCCGCATATATGCACCGATTGTGATACAATCGCAAAAATATTTAAATTAAACCAAAAAGCTGGATTTATTAGTAGCGAACTCCAGAAAAATGAGCAAAAAAAGACAAATTCTCTTTTTTCTTCTGCTGCAAAAATACTTAAAAGAAAGAAGCTTCAAAATACATTGGATCATTTAGAAACAAAATGTAATGAGCTCACTCCAGAATACTCTGAGAGTGTTATTCGGCTCATTTCCATTGTTGCGAGCAATCATAATATTAATTTTAATAGTCTCCTAGGATACGAGTACGAACTGCTTCAGCGAGGCTTAGTAAAAGCAGCAACAAACACCTCAGTAGAAGAACCTGAAACTGAAATATAATAACATACAAGAATTTAATAAGAAAAGCCCCAAAATTTGGGGCTTCTTTTATTTCGTAATATCTTTCCAATCCAATCCATTGCACGTCATAACTTCTAACGGTACATTCCACTCATCCTCCTTCGCTATCCTTCGATACACGCCTTCGGCGCACTCAGGACGAGCGGGGGCAGACACGACTGATTCCAAACATTTTTTCACCAACATTTCCACGGCAATAACTTCATGTATCGGTGCAGAGATAATTAATTCATCATGAATTTGAAGTACAATATAGCTTTCAGGAAATTGCTCACGCAATGCATTGTCAACTGCGATCATACCAAGTTTCATAATTTCTGCTGCGGTTCCTTGTGCAACCGTATTGACTGCAATGCGGCATGCCTCTTCATAGAGTGTTCGGTTTCTTTCATGAATGGTTGGAATATAACGACGACGGCCCCAATGAGTTTCTACATATCCATGTTCAGTAGCATACGCAATAACTGATTTCATCCATGCTGCCACGTGCGGATATTGTTCAAAGTACCGCTCAATATATTTTTTTGCATCTTTAAATGAAATATTTAAATCTTTTGATAACCCAAATGGCGTCAGGCCATATAAAATACTAAAGTTGATACGTTTGCCTAATTGGCGCTGTTCATTCGTGACAATTGTGGTATCAAATAATCGTGCTGCAGTTTCGGTATGAATATCGTGACCTTGCAAAAATGCATTCATTAAATTTTTATCTTGTGATAAATACGCAAGCACACGTAACTCAATTTGTGAGTAATCGGCAGAAATAAAGACACGATTTTCACCTGCTTTAAATGCTGCACGCACTTCTATACCATACCCTGCAGCATCAGCTGGAATATTTTGCAGGTTAGGATTAGAGCTTGCCAATCGTCCCGTTGCTGCGGTTGTTTGGCTAAACGTAGTATGCACCCTCTTTGTTTCTTTATTGACGTACGTGGGCAATGCTTCAATATATGTATTTTTTAATTTAGTTAATTCACGATGCTTGATAATAAGGGCTGGAATAGGATGCAATGTTGCTAAAGTTTTGAGCACTTCATAATCAGTAGAAAACTTACCCGTCTTACTCTTTTTTTGTGGCGGCAATTGCAATACATCAAAAAGCAAATGTTCAACTTGGCGAGGTGAGTTTAAATTAATTGTTTCTTTACCCACAACAGCTGCAATTTCAGCTTCAATAACCGTTAAATCTGCCGTAACCTTCTCATTTAATGCGTGAAGCAATGAAACATCTAGATCAACACCTTTTTTTTCCATTTCATACAAAATATCAATCAATGGATGTTCTATATTTTTGTATAATGCATGTATTTTTTTTTCTTGAGCAAATGCATCTTCTATAATTTTCACCAAGCGAAAGGTTTGGTATGAATCAGCCGCAGCATAAAGCGTTGCCAACTCAAGCGGAACATGAGAAAAATCTTTATATTTATTAGTTTTGACAACGTCTTCATACGTGAGCATTTCTTCATTAAAAAAAGAATGTGATAATTTTTTCAAGCTCGCGCTTTGCCATTCTTTAATAATAAGGTTAGCTCCAACAAGCGTATCAAGGGCAAGACCCTGCAATTCAATGCCATGATGGCTCAAAACAAGCATGTCATATTTTGCATTGTGCAAATATTTTTTAATCTGAGCATTTTCCAAAATTGGTTTTAATGCTGCAAGAACAACATCTCGTGATAATTGCGTTTCACCAGTGCTGTGACCACACGGGATGTAATATGCATGTTTTTCATCCGCACATAGTGATATACCAACAAGATCAACTTCTAATGCCTCCAATCCCGTAGTTTCTGTATCAAGAGCAAATGCACCTTTAGCACGCAAATGATCGCATAACTCGTTCAATTGCTCAACGGTCTGCACAGTTATAAAATTACGTTCTTTCCAATATTCAATTTTCTGCTGAACATCTTGAGCTCGCTCTTGCTTTGTTTGGCCAGCAGTTGCTGTAAGAGATTTAAAGTTAAGTTCTTCAAAAAGAGGGCGTGCATTATTCCAATTATGCGCATCAAAAGCTACATCTTGTGGGTTAATATGCAATGGCTCATAATGCAATAAAAACAACTTATAACTCAAAAACGCATCATCTTTATACGTCAGCAATGCAGTTTTGACACCTGCTTTTTTAATCTCATGCAATCGGCTATACATATCTTCCATTGATTCAAACTGATTTACCAAAGCTTGTGCCGTTGTTTTACCAATACCTCTGACGCCCGGAATGTTATCAGAAGAATCGCCGAGTAATGCAAAATAAAATGGTAATTTTTCTACCGGAAACCCCATCTTAGTTTCTAAATCTATACGATCCATAAATTGCTCTTTAAAAGCATCTAATAATCGTATATTTTCACTTAATGTAAGAGCTTGTCCCATATCTTTATCAAGCGTTACAAAAACAACGCCATTTTCTGGATGATTGGCAACCCAATCTTTAGCCAATGAATACATTAAATCATCTGCCTCGATCCCTATTTGCGCTACTTGCTTAAGGCCGATTGCATCAGCAAATTCAACAATATATTCTTTTTGATCAAATAGATCACTCGGCGGCGCTTGTCTCGTTGCTTTATAATCAGCAAATATTTCATGCCGTGTTGTTTTGCCCTTACTATCCCATACCAGCACAATATGCTGCGGCGAATACGTATCAATTAATTTTTTAATGGTACGACAAAAACTAAATACTGCTTGAACTGCCGCACCAGATGGTGCATGTAACGGCTTGAGACCATAATAGGCCCGGTATAAAAAAGAGGAACCATCAATAAGAAAAAGTGTTTTTTTGGGATCTAAATTCATAGGTAACCTATCTCCATTACAGAACAAAAAAGAACTGATAAAAAAACTAAAAATGATAATACTGTTGTTAATATTCATCTTCTAACACACGCAGATATTTTTCAAAAACATAACGCTCATCGTACTGTTGTTCCGCAGCTGGTTGCATAACTAAGATGTCAATCGCAATAAATTGCCTGATAATATCCTGCGCTCTATCATAATCCTGATTAATATGATTGCTTAATTGAGCAACCGTTATAACAGGAAATTCAAATAAAACTGAAAGTACTTGATGGGCGATTTTTTCTCTTACTTTCAAAGATTCATGCGATGAAATAACTGCCTTAATGTGTTGTTCTAATTTTTCTATTTCTTTAATACGTTTATATGCATCAGCACAACTATATTCAATAGCCGTCAAATAATAAGTAATCCATCCTTCAAAATCGCCATGTGTTCTCACACGATCTAAATAAACATAATATTCATAACGGTATTTTTTGAAATAATATGAAGGATAGATGACAGCAGCAGATAATGCATTACTCTGCAGTAACATGAGCACAATAAGCAATCTTCCGACTCTTCCATTGCCATCCAAAAAAGGATGAATAGTTTCAAATTGTACATGCGCAAGACCTGCCGCAATCAGTGGAGATACAGAATCATCTTTATTAATAAATTGAGCAAGCTGTGCCATTAAATCAGGAATTTTTGCAGCATACGTAGGAATCAAATTGCCCACGCGTACCGCTTGTTGTCGGTAATGGCCTGGTGTAGCCTTATTCTCATCACCTTCAATATGCATTAATTGCTGATGTGCTTTAAGAATAACACGAGAAGCTATCGGAAGATTGTCTTGTATAACCATGGTACATGCAGTTTCCAGTGCTTTGGTATAATTCACCACCAATTGTGTTTCCTTACTATGCTCCCCCGTAAGTGGCTGTGTAAAAACATCCAGAATTGTTGTATGGATCCCTTCAATCGCTGATGATAAAAGAGCTTCTTTAATAACATATGCTTTGATAAATCGCCGCGCACTTGGCACATGCTTTACCACTTCATTTAATTGCTCTAACTGCTTTGTAGCACGTTCATGCAACTGAGTCATTTCTGCATCCATCATAAATGATGGGTTTTGAGGAGGCAAAGGATACGGAATAAAATAGTTTATAGATCCAATTGTTTCATAGACACCGGTTATTCGTTTTTCCATTATATTTCCGGGACTTAAAGAATTTTGGTTTTTTAATGTATTTTCTCTTATAATACAGTATAAAATCTTAATTTTATACTAACATCAGGAAGTTATGAGATGAAAAAAACAACATTGATTTTGGCCATATTATGTATATTGTTGAATACATCATCAACTTATGCTGGCCCAAATGATAAAACAGAGAAAAAAAAGTGTTTAAATATATCTCGCTCCAACAATAGCCATCTTTCACAATTTATAGAAAATGGCGTAACTGAAGTTGAAATAATTGCGAACTGCGATAACAATGCCACTATTGCTGTAGATATACCTTTATCAGTAAAGAAAGTAACCTTAACGGGCAGAATATCTAATAATTCTCATATATACTTATATATGCGCCACACCCCTAGAATCGACACAGACAACATCTCTCAAGACAATAATACAACAATTCTACCATTGCATCCAATACGTAAATATACATACCACTTAGCAGCTCTTGTTGCAGTTGGGGCATTGTATTATTATTTTACCAATGAAAAATAACCAATAAAAAAACCGAGCACAGAACTCGGTTTTTTTATTAGTATCAAAAAATTGTATTCTATTTTTTTTCTACCGGTGCAGATTCTCTCACCTTTACAGAAAAACTATCTTTTTTATATTTAATTGCCGCAATAAACCGCTTCTCCCCTAATGTATATTCAACCTTTTGTTTCGTTTTACGTATGACAAAGGCATTTTGACAAGCACTCGTCACAGCTATTTTGTCTTCAGGGCTTAATGGCACAGCCTCTGTAATAACTTTTCCGGTAAAATCTGCCGGAGAAAGAAAGAATTGCATGTGTTTAGCTTTAGAGTCTACAACGTGTAATTCTTTATCGAGTTTAAATTTTAAATATGCATCTTTTTTATGATCCATTGCCGTAATACATCCATATGTACCAATAAAACACACTGATGCAAGCACTATATTCAACTTCATCCATTCTCCTTTAACAAAATGATATATGTTTTTCTTTTATTTAACCTTAAAACGATTTTCCCAACCATTTTTCATAGTTCGTGTTTGCGTAATATGCGTTTCAAGCTTACCTTCTTTTCCAATAGTAGATAAAAGTTTTGCACCACCTATTTTTCATCATGAGATATACCCTTATCTAAGTTGTTTTGTAATTTATGCTTATATTATAATGTTATTACTAAAAAATAACATGTCCCTTAATTGCACATCTCACTTTTTTATTTTGTGTATCTTGTTGTAATGAAACCATTTTAATATGAGAAAAATAAGACGATGCAGATAAGCTTTTTATAAATAGTTGTGCATTTTCAGCAGCTGAAGACACTATTTCGATTTCAATTTCTTTTTTATTTAATCTTATTGATTCCAATTCTATGGTATTACCACACAGCTGAATAATCTCAGCAATATGAGAATAAGGATTTTTTTTCTGTTGCTTATAATTATTTATCTTTGCTTCACGTGTATGCAATTCGTCATATTCTTTTTTTAATGCTTCTTTGGCATATGTAAGCGCTGCGTGTTCTTTTGTTGTATGTACCAAGGCAGCATTTTCTTTTTTTAAGCATCTATACGTGATTATATTTGGCACGATAAAATAAGATGCTATCATAACTACGCATATAAACAAAAAAACAGTCATGCAAAACCACCGTCTTATTGCATACTGCTTTTCTATTGGCAAAGCTGTAATCAGATTAATTTTTTTCATAGAGGCATCCTTTCTGCGCAAAACATACCGCACATTGCAGCAATAACACTATCATCTTGTGCAAAGTCAGATGAAAAACTCACCATACGCCGTACTGCATCTCTGCTCATTAATTCTTGAATATTATTATCATGCTGCATCATGTCAACAGCCAACTGACTTTTTCTATAAGCTACGCCAAAAATATTTTTATATGCATCAAGCAATGCCACTGCTTTGGGAGCAATTCTAATAAGATTGCATTCGCCCCCCATTGCCAACAATTTATATTGCAGCATCAGTGATTGCGCAACTGCATACACATAAAATATATGATTGCCCTCATGATCAGAATATACATAACGATATTCCCATTGCATATCACTGGTTGTTGGCATATTAAAATCAGTACGGACAGGCGTTGATGTTGGCAAGGCAATATAATGCTCCATAATGCCATCCAAGCAAAAAGTAACAAATGCGTTATGCAAATTATGTTCATATAAAAAAGAACTAATATATTTTCTTATTTTCGTCGGATTAAACGGAATAAGATGCACAGATTCAAAATTATCTAATGCATATCGTTGATATGCGCGCAGAATAAGTGAGGCTGAATTTGTTGTTGATTTTTGTATCCAACCACAGGCAATGGTATCAGAGGAAAAAAATATGCAAACAAATTCATTTTTCAGCGCTGGAATGGGCCACATAATTAATACCCCATATTATAAAACCCATTACTTTGACCCCATACTCATTTTTTATACCCATTTTTCCGCTTCGCTTTAAAACGGGTGCCCGGTTGAAATGAAATGGAATCTGGGCTATTGAGGACCCCAATTAAGATTTATCGAAATTGGGGTCCTCAATTTATTCTTGCCGTGACAAAACGATCTTTGCCTTCTAAATCTTTATGCACAAGAATGTCATTATAACCAGCTGCTTGCATTAATTCATACACAGCCGCTCCTTGCGCATATCCAATTTCAATAACAACCTGAGGAATATTTTTATGTTTCATTTCATCATTAGTTTGTATAAACTGTCCTGCTTGTGCAATGATTTTTTTAATAACAGCAAGACCATTATCAGCAGCAACCAATGCTCCATGATCTTCCCACCGCGTTACTGTCTCATCAAGATGAATAAATTCTGATGCATTAATATAAGGAGGATTAGAAAGAATGATATCGAATTTCACATCGCACGGGATTGATTCAAAAAGATCAGATTTTATAACCGTCACATTTCTTAATGTATTATGTTCAACATTTTTTTCTGCAAGCTCAAGTGCAGAATCGGCAATGTCGGTGGCAACTACTTTTGCTTGTGGTAAATAACTTGCCATTGTAAGGGCAATACATCCAGAGCCAGTTGCAATATCGAGTATTTTCAATTTTCTGTTATTGAGCAAGAATAAATGTTCAATAACATACAAACACCATTCTTCCGTTTCTGGACGAGGAATTAATGTGGGCGGTTCAACTAAAATTTCAAGATCTGCAAAAGGAACAAAGCCCAACACATATTGCAATGGCATTTTATCTTCTATAAGATACTCCATCCATTGATCAATTTTTTGTTGCTGCTCAGAGGTAAGCATCACCGTTTCTTGAATAATGAGTTCGGTCTTTGTTTTTTCACAAATTGCCTGCAAAATCCACCATGCATATTGCTGACACAATGTATCATCTTCATATACGGCAGAAAGCTTGTGGCGAATATCGTTAATGTAATAATTAAGGTCATATTGGGTATTCATGCCACCAAGCGTACCATACTTTTATAAGATTCGTGAAGAGGCAAGATAGTTAATCTCGCCTTGATTAAAATTACAAACAGGATTTACATATATTTACTCTATAGATTAATTAATGTATAATAATATTAAACAAGGTTAAAAACAAGGAAGAATATTATGAAAAAGCGCCTATTAATCAGTCTATTCACACTTTTGGTGAGCCCTATGCTGGCAGATGACACTCTTGAAGTAATGTCCTATAATATCCGCCGCAAAGGCGATGATCCACAAGAGCATCAATGGGATAATAGAAAAAAACTGGTACGCGAGCAAATTCTTGCAAAAAAGCCAGCTATTCTTGGTTTTCAGGAAGTTGTTGAAGGGGAGCAATTTGAAAGTCTCAATGAAGAATTGCCTGAATACTGTTCATTCGGCACCTCTCGCAAAGAAAATAGCTCAAGCTGGTTGCAATTAGGAGTTATGAAACATCCGCAGGCACAAAATGAATGTAATCCCATTTTTTATAACAAGGATAAAATTAAACTGGTTCAAAGCGGTACATTCGGCATCAATCCTCGAGGATTTTTACTTCAAGCACATTTGCCACGTATTTGCACATGGGGATTATTTGAAGATAAGGAAAATGGTAAACGCTTTTATGTTTATAACACACATCTTTCAACAAGCAGCATGTGGGGACTCAAAGATGGTACAGAATCAATCCGCAACAAACAAATGCAAATGATTCTTGATGAAATAGACAAAAACAAAAGCGATCTTGCTACCATCATCATGGGTGATCTTAACACACGATTTGAGGGAAATATAAAAAAAATTGTTGAAAAAAAACAATTTAGCCATGCCAAAGACATAGCTGCGGTTGCAAGGGGACCAAAAGAAACACGCACTGGCTGGAATGATAACGAATTAAAAGAAATTGATCATATTCTGGTTAAAGATGCGAAAGTTGCAGAATATGAAGTTGTTGAAAGCCCTAAAGGCGTGTACCCGAGTGATCATCGCCCAGTGATAGCAAAAATTATGCTAAAATAATTCTATACATACATTAAAATAAAAATCCTGCAGTTTTTAGATTGCAGAATTTTTATTTTAATGAAATGGGACTATAGCATTACGATTGAGGCAATCTGCTTACCAAATAAGGCCTCATCATAGAATTATCTTCATGATCGATGATATGGCAATGCCACACATAACCCGGTCCACCAGGATAACCAAATCCATCATTTTTTACCCCAAGCCTTGCCGTTGGATCAAATGGAAATTTATTTTGCCCGGGCATCACGCCACCAACAGGTACATTTTGAGGAGCAAACCGAATTAACACACGCGTTATTGTTCCAGGGAAAATTTTTATCGTATCTTTCCATGCAAATTCATTCGGATCTGGTGGATATAGAGCTGCGAGATCTACCAATGGTACTGCTGGGTTACCACCCAATGCTCCTTCTATAGGAATTGTATAAAGGTATGGCGAACCAGCACCATATGAAGTTCCATTCGGATATCCTTGATCTATCCATGCCTGTTCATAGGTGTTTTGTCGATACCCTCCATTAACAAATGGTGGCACAACATCCCCAATGTTAAACACCTGTCTATTTAATAGTTGAAACTGGATCAAATGCACATGAATGGGATGAGCATCGGGAGTAAGATTAATCAGCTCCCAAAGTTCCGTAGAACCATTTTGAGGTATTTCTGTTACATTCAGCATGCCATCTTCAACAGATACAGAACCAGGAATCGGTTCATTCGTGTATGGATTTATACCGTTATAATTAACATTATTAAGCAATGCCCATACAGGGCCGCCACTATTAGGATCTTCTTGTTCAATAATTGCAAACCTACGAGTTACATTAATATTTACTCCAGGAGCAACGTTTCCATTACCATCAGTCAACGCAACAAAATTATTATTCAATGATTCTTCTGCTGGATTAAAACTTGTATCTGGCGATGTAGTCTCTCCCAGAACTCTGAATTGCATTATCAATTCTTGAGCATCTTCAGGTTCATCACCACCAGGAAATGGAACTGCCGCCTCATTCAATAAGGTAAACGTTTGTCCTTTATAATTGCTAAAATCAATAATAACATCCATACGTTCTGCAGGAGCTATAAATAACTGTGGAGAATCGAACACTTGTTTACCCCATGGAGCCGAAAAAGGCGGTTCACCATATTCAGATTGAGGAATCCAAGCAAATGGAACAAAGCTATTGATATTAACAGCATTGGGCAATAATCCACCATCTGAACCGATTTGCCAAATATCAGGAGCACTATTAGGAGTAACAATTTCACTTCCTCCCGCATCAGCCAATTGCAATGCTAAAAATCGTGCATTACAGCCATTGAGAAAACGAAAACGATAGCGACGCGGTTCTACTTCTAAATATGGCCAGCTTTTGCCATTCACCACCATAACATCCCCAAAAAATTCTGGTATTGCATATGGATGAAGTCCTGGATTAGAAGGTGGACCATTCAAACCTTCGCTCGGAGGAAATCCATCCGGCCAAAATAGTTGCCCATTGGTATCAAATTGTCGATCTTGAATTAATAATTCTACTTCGTAATCTCCACGTGGAAGATTAGCAGCATTTTCTTGAGAGCTTTTTAAAAAATAAAAACCAGCCAATCCGGTGTACACACTTAAGCGCGTGCCTCCCATCATGTGATCGTGATACCAGAGAGTAGTTGCATTTTGTTGGTTGGGATACACATACTTAGTCGTTACAAAACCGGGACCTGTAATCTTTCTTTTGGGGGTAAACCAACTATCTGGACCACCATCAAATGCTGAAGGAACTGCTGCTCCGTGAAGATGTGTAACAATAGGCTGAGGACCACTATAAAAAGCAGGATTTCCCAAAGGCAACCCTGTTGCTGGATCAGTAAATGGTAATGTTGGAGGTACGTTAGGCAATCCCCAACCAACAGATTGATCCACGGTGATAAATTTCTGTAACAATGGTCCGGGCAACTGATTTTCGTATTTATCTTTAAAAGGCAAAAGTTTATTTCTGTATTTCACTTTAGTTGCAGTACCTTGTTCTGCAACAATGGTAACACCCGGAAACTGAGGACCATATTTTTTTTTGCCCCGTTTAATCTTATAACCCCACACATACGTTCCCAATTGCGGGTTAATAACAGCTACCGTTTTACCCGTAGCTACATCAAGATACTTTACTTCATCAGGCAAAGCTGCATAAAACGATGCTGGTAAAATTTGTTGCTGAAATTCTTCAATAGAAATCTTGAGTTTTTTTGTACCATCAACACGTGAATTATTAAAAAGTGGAACTGGTTCAACAAACTTAGGAATTACTGCAGCAGAATCCAAAGGAACTTGTACTATCTGTTGGTTAGTATTAATAGAATGTACTGACAAAAGAAAAAGCATACAATAATTTGCAAAATATAATCTTTTATATCTCATAGCTATATCCTTTTTTAAACATATATGTAGCTATGCTAGTATGCAATCAAGAAAGATGTCAACAACACTCATCTTATCCCAACAATTCAGTCACATATTCTTGTGCATCAAACACCTTAATCTGCTCTGCTTGTTCACCAAAAGTCATAAATGCTACTGGAATACCAAGTTCTTGCGCAATTGCAAACACAATACCGCCTTTTCCTGTCCCATCCATCTTGGTTAAGATAATTCCGGTGACATCAGTGCTTTCTTTAAACAATTTTGCTTGCTCAAATGAATTTTGCCCCAGCATTGCATCAATAGTAAGCAATGTTGCAATGGATTGCTGAGGAAGTTGTTTTTCCACAGCGCGTTTTATTTTTGAAAGCTCGTGCATCAAATTGATCTTTGTTTGCAAACGCCCTGCGGTATCGATAATTAAAATATCATACTGTTCACTTTTAAATTTTTCACATCCCTGAAATACCAATGATGCTGGATCTTGACCAGGTTTTCCCATTAAAATATCAGCACCTGATAAAGCTGCCCATTCTTTTAACTGCTCTGGAGCTGCAGCACGGAATGTATCAGCTGCAACCAAAAGAACCTTTTTACCTTGACTGACAAACATATGCGCAAGTTTACCAATACTCGTTGTTTTCCCGCTACCATTAATACCAACAAAAAGAAATATATTATGCGTATCCTCTGTAGCGGGACGAAGTAGGGTTAAAATACCCATCAAAATGGTATTCATACGTTCTTTAAGATGTGCGCCATCGTGCAGCCCCGCATCAACATCTTTTTTGAGCTGAGAAATGATTGATTGAGCCGTTCCAACGCCAACATCACTTGAAAGTAATAAAACTTCTAGTTCCTTGAGTGCGGCATCATCGATCGTTTTTCTGCTAAAAAATGAACCCAATTTTGAAGTAACTGCTGAAAAAATTTTTTGTAACTTGCTTTTAATAAAGCCAAACATTCAAATCCTACTTGGTATAATTTTTAATAGTAAATTGGTTTTATTATAACAAAAAAAATTAATTTTTTTAATAAAGTCTAATTGTTTATGAGATCATTAATTTTTTCAATGACTTTATGCACCCAACATATATTCCATTCAAGCAACAATCTCAAATAGCTTTTTTTATATTCCGTATAGACGTATCCTACTTCTTGAGCTACAGCAACCCATATATTTAAAATTCTTTCTGGTGGATACAACGAAACAAGGGCTTCAAGAACAAGCGCAACATTTTTGAGCACTTTTTTCTGCAGCGCAGAAAGAGAAGCATCTAAACTATTCAAGAAATCATATGTATTTAAAGCGACTGTTTTTTCCTGCGAAACTATTGTTGAAAGCTCTTGATAGATCTGGCAAGACATACCATGATCTACATTAGAAATTTTTCTCACCGGAAGAAATATATCACCCATATCTATGGCATAATATCGATTATTCTTTTCATCAAAAAAGCAATTTTCGTGATGTCTATCTTTGTTGTTGAGAAAAATATCAAGAGCCATAATAGCGCATAAATCATGGCTCAAAGATAGACAATTAAGATGCTTTTCGGAAATTAAACCGCCTTTTAAAATAATATCATTCGGTGCTATTTCAAACCATTTACATAATTCTTTTCCGGGTACAAAAGTATGCAATGTAGCCAGTAAAGATCCATTATCTATTTCCACTAAAAGCGAACCACCAAGGATGATTTTGACTTTATTCATAGGAACACCTGCCGATGCACCAATGCAAGATCCCAAATATTCACAAACCATTTCCTCTCTCTGATCATCACCATAAGCCTTAAGAACAAATTTTTGTCGTGTACTATCTTCAAGAAAAACAATTCCTCGCTCGCGAGCTTCACGACGGTGATAGCTCGAAATACTCAATGGTTCATAAAAACTAAACTTTGCATTCTCAATTAAAAAATATTCTGCATCTCCTAAAATATTGCTTGTTCTCAATACATGTAGCTGCTGAGCTTGTAATGACAGGCAAAAGATAAGCAATAAAAAAAACATATTTATTGTGATCCTAACATATGCTCAACTCTTTGTAGAAACAATTTGATACGACGATAATCATTCCCAATCAAAAGAGAATATGTTTGCATAAACTTATTCATTTTATCGTCCGAAAGAATATTAAGTTCTTTATGCTGCTTGAGCAAAGTAAGAATCAATTCATCCATATTAAAGATATGTGCAGAATGAGTAAAAAGAAGATGAAGATATTTATTACTCGCAAAAAAAATTTTACTCGTTTCGCCATCGGGATAGGTAATAAAAGCGTGAATTTTAGGAGGTTCTGGCGCAATAAGATATGATATCGATTTTTTTTCTTGGTAACCAATAGCAACACATGAAAAGGTTGTTTTCAGAAATTCAAATATCTGGGGCTGCTCTTTACGCAACTCTTCTTCTGTTTTTTGATAAGGAAATGGATATCGGACAGGATCCATCGATCCTGTTTGCACTTGATGCACAATCCCAAATATGGTCCTGGTTTTGCCTTCCACGGCAACAATTGAACCAAATTCAGGGAATGTATCCCATGACCAGCTCTGGGCAATCCACCCTGTTAACGAACTTTCAATCACTTCTGCAAAATATTTTTCCTTTTTCATTACACACCTCATACAGCATACTTAAAGATAACTGCTCTTTTTTATCATCAGCTTTTTGCATAAAAGTATGTACAAAGTTTTCCCGGTGAATAAATGAATAACTGCGTTCCAATAGTGCCTTCTGGTGCTTTGGTGTACCATACCCTTTATTTTCTGCCAATCCATAACCAGGAATCGCCTGGTCATATAACTTCATCATGGCATCTCTCGTTACTTTAGCAACAATTGAGGCGGCTGCAATAGAACTTGATTTAGATTCACCTTTAGTAAAGAAATAAACAGGAATATCATGAAAATGTGTATCAGAAAGATTGAGCGGCATAGCATCGGTAATAATTGCCGACGGACGCTCTGATAAACCTTCTAATGCATGCATTAACGCCTTTTTCATAGCAATAAGGGTCGCCTGCCAGATATTATGCTGGTCAATCATACGATGATGAACAACCCCAATGCCATGCACACAGTGATTTTTAATCCACTTAAAAGCTGTTTCACGCTCTTGTGGCGTCATAATTTTGGAGTCTTTGAGCATGCGATGGGCTTTATTGAGCGGCAAAATCACCGCTGCTGCAACTACTGGTCCGGCAAAACAGCCCCGGCCAACCTCATCCAAACCTACTACGATTGCCTGCCTGGACCATGCGTCAAATTCAAAAGAATTCTTTTTAATATTGCCTGTTTGTCTGACTATGACCATAATTTTCATTTCCATTTGACAAAGTCACCAAGATGAGTACAATTAGAAATAATACAGTAGTTTCAATTATTCCATAAGTATAACCACAGTTGAAGGAGATATAAAGATGATTTCAATATCTACACAATTACGTGTAAAAGAACTTTTGAGGGAAAAAGGCTGGACAACTAAGATTCTAGCTGAAAAAACTGGAATGTCTGAAAGTTACCTTACTCATATTAAAAATGGTACTCGTCGCTGGAATGAAGATTCATTAAGAAAATTATCTCAAGCTTTTGAAATTAGCCCAATTGATTTATTTGCTGAACACCGTCAACGCACTGATGATATTGATAAAAATGTTAGCATGCCAGAACAGTCTGATCTTGAATTACAAGTTAAAGTTGTACCAGTTGTGGGTGAAGTTCCTTCAAACCCATCTCCTTACAACAACCAATTAATGCAAGTTACCACTGGCTATAAAGATGTGTTTGTTCCGGTATTCAACTCCGATGACAATACAATGTTTGCTCTCTGTGTTGAAAACAACGCAATGGCACCTACATTTGTAAAAGGCGATTACCTCATCGTTTCTCCATCAATATGGACACGCTCAGGCGATATCGCTGCCGTTGAATTTGGCAACGATACAGCAACTAAAGCTATCATGCAAGTTACGTATACTGAAGATTTTATCGTTCTTGAATCAGTAAACCATAAGCAACCTCCGATAGCATTGGTTCGTGGCAAAGATCATTTCAGAATAATTGGTCGTGTAATTCAACGCAGCCAAAAATTTGCATAACATTTTTTCTTTTGAAATATTCATAGCGGAAAGATGAAAATTCTTTCCGCTATTTTTTTTGGCCTTAAAGTGAAAAAACTATGCCGTAGGCAATAAATAAAAGTCTATTTTTTTTTGACAAACTGAGTAATAAGCGCTAGGTTATAAATAATAAAACATCTTTTATATTTGTGGAAAAATATTATGCAAAAAAAATTAATTTTCACTGCTTTTATTGCAGCAACGCTTTTTTCTGGAGCTTACTCTGAAGAATCAACATCTGAACAAAAATCAAATATCAGAACGCAAGCTGCTGAAATGCCAGATGATTTAAAATATGCAATAGAGCAAGGAACTGCTTATTATGAAAAGCTATCCGAAACTATGAAGCCTCTCTATAATCCATTTGCAATAGTTGGGATATCTGCAGGATCAATGATAGTTGGCGTCCTCGGCAAAAAGGCAATTATCTGTTCTCTGCTTGCCGGAACAGTAGTCAGTATATCTCATCTGATGAATCCTAGAGGATTCGATACTCACATAAGACCTAATATTTCCGAGGATGCAACTTCTATTACGCAAGAGAACAGCAAAGAAAAATCTCAATAAAGGATCGATATGTTATCAAAAAAACTAGCTCTTATTATCGGCATGATTACCACATGTTCTTTCTCAACATTATTGCAGGCATCAGATGTAAACCGGGAAAAAATTTCAAACTTTAGCCGCGTAGCTACAGTTATCACCTCTTTGACGCCAGCCCCACTTGTTCTAGGATATAGCATAAGCAAGTTACAGCAGGCTCGACATTTTGAAAACCTTAGATGGAGATTTGAAACTCCTCACGAAGCGAGTGAAGTATTAGCGAGGGAAGCTCGTCATCTTAGAAAACGTGGTTGCATCGGCTTTGCAATAGGAACAATATTGGCAGCTCCTCACGCCATGTATCTGAAAATATCCCATGATCAAGATGATAAAGTATTGCAAGAAGTGGAAAAACAAAGAGATGCTATTTTATTTGCATAACTCTATGGTGACAGAACCAGCAAAATAGGATCTAACCCTAGTATTTTACAGGGTTTGTGTTATTCTCATCTATAGTGGGCTTTATTGGCATACGCCAACTAAGCTCAATAAGACAGTTACGACTAGTCTTATAGTTATAATAATGTAACCCCATTTTAAATATTTTAGCCATTTTATGGTTCTTTCTTTAAACCGGGGTCCCCATTCGAAATGGAATGAAGGATGGGGTTAAATAACTTCCAAAACTACATAAAGGTTCATCTATGATGCGTCAATACGAAGCATTATTGCTTACCGTTCCGGAAATTACCGGTGACGAAATAAAAAACCTGGAAACACAGGTTGATAAGGCTGTTAAAGCCGGCACAGGTTCCACCATCTCTTTTGAGCGCTGGGGAAAATATAGATTAGCATACGAAATCAATAAAAGTGATTACGGTGTTTTCTTCCTTGCACGTTTTGAGCTGCCTACCGGCACCAAAACGCTTGAAGACATGAAACATTTATTTAAAGTTAAATTAAATAATGTTATCATGCGCGATATGATTTCAGTTCTTGATCCAAAAGCTCCACTTACCTATCAACGTCCTCGTTCTCTTGAAGAAGCTCCTGCTCGTGAGGCTGAAGGCTTTGCTAAAGATACCAAAGTTCCTCATTTCTTTGCAGCAGATGATAGAGAAGAAATCGAAGACGAAGAATAAAAATATACTAAAATAAAGGATCAATTATGACAAAAAAAATTAAATTAAAAATCAGCGCACGTTTGGTTAAGAAACGTTCCCGTCGTGGCAATGGTAATCGTTCTAAAATGTGTCGTTTCTGTTCTGATAAAGAGCAAATATACGGCGTAGATTACAAAAATGCTACATTCCTTAAAGGTTTTCTAACTGAGCGCGGTAAAATATTACCTTCTCGTATTTCTGGCGTATGTGCACGTCACCAACGTTGCATTTCCCAAGAAATCAGAAAATCTCGTGTTATGGCATTGTTGCCATACTCAGGGCCAGCATTTTAATTTAGCCCAACCTCCGATCCTCTTCGGCCGGGCACCCGGTTAAAGAAGGATAAGAGATCTGGACTTAAGATATTTAGGGGTGATTCGCAAGAATCACCCTTTTTTTATACTTAAAACTTCTTTCATCCGCTCGCTTGACCCCGTTTCGTTAAAACTGCGCGGGAACCCCTGCAAAGATGCCCTGCTTGTCCGACGAAGCTTTACGCGTAGTCGGAAGTTTTTTTGCCTCAAAAAAGTATCGAAGGGTTAACCTCAAAACCCCCTATCCATAGCCCCTTTGACGGCTTTAATTACATTTGGTATTATTTATAATAATATAATATTGTTTCATGGAAATATGGGGGTTTTTATTATGAAAATCGTAAGAAATCTATCGCTTCTTATTTTAGCCTCAACAGCTATCTTTTCAGGACTTAACTGCATAGAAAATCCATTACTTAAGGCATTAAAAGACAAAGCCCCTATTTTGGCACAACCAGAACCTCTTTTAGGCGGAACAATCGCCGGTTTTGGATCAGCTTTGATAGTAAAAGGTAACGCCTTAATGCCATATAGCAAAATCAGGGGACATTTGGCACACAAACCTGGATGGCTTATGTTGCTGGCAGGATTGGGATGTATCGCAAATGCCATTAATTCCAAACATGGAATTATAAAATAGGAAGAATTATCATGGCACTATTAAAAAAGCTATCTATCGCTATAACACTTGCCCTTGGCATTCAGTTAAATACACAGACATACGATGCTACCAAACTTAAATCTGAAGTACAGGTTATATTAGAATTTGCTGTAAGTTTAGATAAAAACGATATTAAAAAAGATTCTGCTATACAAAGAATAAAAGAAAAAGTTTTTCCCACTAATAGACAAGAGTCTGATAAAGAAATCTATTTTGCCCCAAGCACAATTGGTCAATGGTTAAAAGTAACAATTATGAATTCTTATACAAGCAATGATGAAATTACAGTAATAGCAAGCATCATAAACTCTAGGTCGTTCACAAAAGCAGAAAAATTAAGTCTGTTAACGAACAAAATGGAAACACAAATAGTATCATTATGGCTATGCGCGGCTGGTATTGCAATTACATATACACTATTAATAGCAACATGGGAGCAATTATCTCCTCTCTTTAATAATAAAACACACTTGGCAAAAATTAACTAAGGAATTATCATGATTACTTCAAAAAATCTATCAATCGCTCTGATACTTGCTCTTGGTATGCAATTTTCTGCTGGTGCATTTTGTCATGACGAAGAATTTTATCACCACAAAGATAAGAAATGTACAGAAGAAGCCTTGATTTACAATTTTGCACAAAACTTGCGCAATCAAAATAGTATAAAAGCACAAGAAATTGCAACATGGTTAGAAAGCAAGGCGACGCGTGAATATGGAAGTCGCAATGGAATATCTTATGATGTAAAGTCGTACCCTGAATCAATCGTAAACATTATAACGAATCATGGTTTAACGGAAAAAGCAAAAATTGGCCTATTGTCTACAATAGTAGCTCAAGAAAAACGTAATAAAAGAAAACAGGCTATTTGGGGATGTGTTGATGCTGTTTGCGTAGGTGCCATTTGTTTAGGAGCAGCAGCTCTTATGACATGGGCAATCATTGAGGAAGCAAAAAATCCGCGACCTATTGTGTATAGAATAGAACCAAGAAAACCAAGTATCAGCATTACCTACACACAAAGATATCGAGTATGGCCTTGGTCATCACCTATATTTTGAGTTAAAAGTTATTGATCGAAAAATAAGGATTTAAATATGTCTACAATATTCAGATTACTCACCGTAAGTCTTTTATTCGCAACACACTTAACACAACCAGTGCTTAGATTTAATTTTGATGATCGTGCTTACAACAATTATATAAAATTTGCAGAAGATGAGCTTGATAATATTAAGGCAAACCTATCTAGTGAAGAAAAATTGTGGATAGGTATAAGCTATTATACGAAGGAATTATATCGACTTCAAAAAACATTCCTTAAAGCTCTTCTCAGATGCATTAAAAATACGAAAGATGACGATTTCTTCCATCAATTTGAGTCTGAAATATATAAACAATGGAAAAACGATTTTAAGAGAAACTATAAAAATTCTCTTTCAACCGGTGATTGGAGTTGGGTTCATTGCCGCTTTACTTTTGCAAGATGGGAATAATAAGCAGTAATTTACGAAAAAGCCCTGGGATTCCGGGGCTTTTTCTTATAAAATAATGATCTAGTAGCTCTATCGATAGCCCATTTTACAAACTGAAATTAATTATCTATGGTAATTATAGATAGTAAAAGTATCACTTTTTAGGGGAGATTATATTATGACGATTTCAAAAAAATTCCTTATTGCCGCCGCATTAATGCTTGGCCTTCAGCTCAATATAGGCGCCTACTATGATGCAACAACGCTCAAAACGGAAATTACATCTATTCTAGATTTTATGGATACTCTGCGTCAAGAAAATACTGAAACTGCACAAACATTAGTCACACAGCTAGAAAAAGAGTTCAAAGATGTAGAAGGAAAGTATGAGTGGACTCGCTACACTTTTAAAGATATTGATATCATTGATATGGCAAGAATAATTGCAAAAAATACAGCAATGGATGCCAAAATAACAGAAGTATCAGCAATCTTGGCACTCAAAGAAACAGCAAAAGCAATTGGTATTAAAAAAGAAGCTGAAAGAAATTATCAAGCAAAAATCGAATGCTTTGCGGCTCTTGCTGGTTTTGTTGGTTGCTTTGCAACCTTACTTGCGGTAGAACATTATTTCATCCTTCCTAACAGAATAATAAGAAACATACCAACTACCGCTTAAGAATAAGTTCAGTCAAATACATAGAAAGCCCTGGAATTCCGGGGCTTTCTATATTAAAAAACCCCTTTTTTTGTGCTATTCTATGTATATAACTATATTCAAAAATGAGCGCCTATCTTTAAAAAAGATTTGAGCGCGCCATAATCCTTCAACAGAGTTCAGGATGAGCGCGAAAAGCCTAAAAACCTACAAATTAACTATCGCCTATGACGGTTCAGATTACTCAGGCTGGCAGGCACAAGATCATGCTCCATCAATTGCTAGTGCCTTTAACCATGCTTTTAAAACAGTTTTTAAGCATGAGATGAAAGTGCTTGGTGCATCACGAACGGATGCAGGCGTGCATGCGCTGGGGCAAGTTGCGCGCATAAAAACAAATCTTGCAATACCAGCAGAAAAACTGAAGTGGGCATGGAATAATGCCCTGCCTGCAGATATTGCAATCCGCAATTTAGAGCTCGTTGATGATTCCTTCAACCCTTTTTGCAATATTGAACAAAAAATATATCATTATCACTTTTTTACTGAACGCCCTGTGCCATTCATTCAACGGTATGGTTATTTTTATCCATTCAAAATAGATTTTGAATTACTCAAAACTACTTTGCAAATATTTGTGGGCACTCACGATTTTGCATCCTTCAGAAGCAGTGAAGATTTGCGCGAAAATACTATCCGCACTATAGATGCAATCAGTTTAGAATATTTGCCCCGCTATAAGGCGTATCGCATCACCGTAAAAGGACAAAAATTTTTACGCCATATGATTCGGCGTATTATTGGTGCAAGTTTGCATGTTGCAACAAAAGGTATTTATGCATTACCATTATTACAAAAAGTTATGGCTGCATGCAATCCAGCGCATACATTCCCTAATGCGCCTGCGCAAGGGTTGATGCTATACAAAATTAGATATAAACAATAAGGAATTCTATGTTTTCAACTCGAACAAAAAAAGTAGTTTTATTTTTAGGTATAGCTTTTGCTTTTGCAGCTGGTACCTTTCTCTATTATCCTCGTATTGCCGAACAAGGCCCCATCTACTCTTTTAATCCTACACGCGATACCAAAGAAATGATGGATATATTTCATAAAGATTGGTATTGGCTTTTGGCAAGCGATGAATCATCTCCAGCATTTATGCTCAAACATCGCACCCATGATGCAAACCCTGCACATTTTGGATCAATGCATATTAAAGTATTGCGCGAAGATGATGGTAGGCTTGCTGGATTTACTACCTACTACATGGAAACACCACAACAGGGACGCATTCTATTTGTTGCCGTAGGTAGAGATTTTAGAGGCAAGGGATATGGCAAATTCTTAACTAACCATGCTATGCAAGAATTATTTAAATTAGGCGCTAATCATATTGCATTGTGGACCAGAGTTTCAAATCTTCCTGCACAACGGATTTATAGAGAACTTGGGTTTGTGGAAAAATTTGAAGAGAATGGTTATTTATTTTTTGAGTATTGGCCACAATAGAGAATTGAAGAGAAGATTAAAGAATTAAGATTTAAGAATTAAGAATAAGATTAATCCCCAACGCAAGTTGGGGACCCTACTTTTGTTTCACAAAAGTGATTTTTCGTGGGGAGTTTTCGCCCAACTCCCCACACCCCTAGGCGCAAACATCCTGTTTGATCTCTTTCGGCATGAACTCGAGCTCTCACCTGCTACGCAAAGCTACGCAGTTTCAAACTCTCATCGGGCTACGCCCTCTGGGCAGCATGGCCTCATGGGACTTTTAACTAGTTAAAATTGCTCCTTCCGCTCGTCCTGAGTGTCCTACGTAGCCTTCTTGTTCTTCATAGCTCTATAAGAGCCAAGTAGAAGGCGAAGTAGGATGTATCGAAGGATGATAAAAAAGTAACTCTTCATTAAATTTTTTGAATCATTGCGCTTCTTACCAAAGCCATGATATCCTAATTGTAAATATGCAGCCCAAAAGAAGAGGGGAAAAATACATGTTCAAAAAAATATTATTTTTAGCAACAATGCTCGTTACTTCAAACCTATTAGCTGCAAATGACCCCCTCAAAACCATTACTGAAGAAATAGATAATGATTTAAAAACATGCTCAAACAATCAAGATTGTATAAGCAAAATTGATAAACATTTAGTCAATTTAAAACAATTACACGATCAATTGAAAAATTATCATACCAGCCAAATTCCTTATACCTTTTCTTACGATAACATAAGCAATCTTTTAGCACTCAATTTTGCACCCATTATGGTTTATCTCGCTTCAAAACTTTATGATGCCAATACCGCAGGCCCAAAACTAATGTCTCTTCTTTTAACTTCTGCTTGGACTCTTGGACAATGGAATGATTATGGTTATAGAGAAGCTCGTCTCGCTCAACTAGAAACAATTATTAAATCCCTGGAAAACAAGAAAAAAGAATTAGAATAATTTGATCATAAGGATACAACATGAAAATGAGAAAAATACTATCTTGTATCATAAGCTTATCACTTATAAGTTTTGTATACCCACAACAAGTAAGACAACGATATGCACGCGGACAAAAACGACGTCCCGCACCACCAGCACGCGGACAACGTGCAGCAGCACGCAGGCAACCAGCTAAGGTTGTTCAAAAACAACAGCAAAAACAACCTGATCAACTTGCCAAAGCGCAAGAACCAAAAGCTCCACAAGTTGAAGCTAGCTATGGTATGGCAACAGCTCAAAACAAGCGCCCTTATCAAGAAGATAGATTTGATCAGAGAAGAATTATCGCGATAAGAACAGGTGATTTTTTTGCTATTTATGACGGACATGGCGGAGATAAAGCATCATCTTTCCTACAAAAAAATTTAGCTCAATATTTTACCGAAAGTCTTTTACGTAAACCAAGTATTCAAGATGCATTTGGACGTGCATTTTTCAGAGCAGATGTTCATGCGTTACATCAATTTGATGATGGCTCAACCGTTATTGCCGCATTCATCGATGAAAAAAATATATTACACCTTGCATGGGTAGGCGATTCACGAGCCGTACTTGAAAAAAATGGTACCATTGGTTTTGCAACACAAGATCACAAACCAGATAGAAAAGATGAAAAAGAGAGAATTGAAAAAGCTGGTGGTATTATACAAAAACATGGTGTCTGGCGTGTTAACGGTTTAGCTGTTTCTCGATCTATTGGAGATAGAAGATTAAAAGAGATGGGTAAAGATCACATAATTGCTACACCCGAATATGCTACAATCCAATTAGATTCCGATAATCATTTCCTTATTTTAGCTTCTGATGGATTATGGGATGTTGTTGATAATCAAACAGCTATAAATTTTGTTAAAAATAAACTTATCACAACCTCGGATCTTAATGCTATTGCAACAGCTTTACAAAATGAAGCTATTAAAAAAGGTAGCGAAGATAATATCACCATATGCATTATAAAATTAGAAATACCAAAACAGGTTGCTATTGCAAAAAAACAAGAAGCTTTGAAAAAACCAGCCAATACTTCCTACTGGACAAGATTTTGGAACTGGCTACGAGTAAAAAAGTAAGCTATAACTAACATTTTATTGACATTTTGGATAGCTATAGATTACTTTTTTGCATCTCACTCGGCACTGCTATCCCCATATTCTGCAAGATAAATGGTGCAATATCAGCCAACTCTTTCAATCCTAATTGGCCACCATTTTCCATTCCATTTTTGATCATCAAGAATGGTACTTCATTATTTGTATGTGCAGTTTTTGGTTGATGTGTAATTTCATCAAACATATCTTCAGCTTTACCATGATCGGCGGTGATATATAACGTGCCACTTTGTTTTTCTACAATTTCGTTGTATAACACACCAAGTTGTTTATCAAGAAATTCTATCGCTTTAATAGTTGCACCAAAATTGCCCGAATGGCCTACCATATCGGCATTTGCATAATTAATCAAATAAAAATCAGCTGCATTATTGCGCAGTGATTCAATCACTGCTTGAGTTATTTCTTGCGCACGCATTTCTGGCTGAGTAACATAACCTTTTGCAGCAATTGAATGGATCATATGGCGCTCTTCTGTTGCAACAGGTGCTTCTTCCTCTCCTCTAAAGAAATACGTTACGTGTGCATATTTTTCAGTTTCTGCAATAGTAAAAATAGTTTTGCCGTGTTCAGCAAAAATATCCTTGAGGGTATTGGGTATCGGATCTCGTTTGAAAAGCACCGTTGTTTTTATATTATCACCATAATTAACGGGCGTGATAAAAAAAATAAGATTCAGCGGCTTAATAATAAATGGTATTTTCTCCGGTTGCACAAAACACATGGTCAATTGACGCGCACGATCAGGACGAACATTACAAAAGATGATACCATCACCGTTATGAATAATTGCATCAGCGCATAGTTGTGTAGGCATAATAAATTCATCGGTGATATTGTGCGCATAATGACGTTCTAAAATTTTTTCCCATGATTCATAAGAATCTTGCCATCCTTCAGTGAGCACACGGTAACTTTTTTCAACACGATCCCAATGATGATCACGGTCCATTGCATAAAATCTACCGTGTAGTGATCCAATACTCACGTAGCCATTATTATATTGTTTTGCTAATTGTTCTAAGCGATAAAGATATTCATACGCAGATTGAGGAGCAACATCACGACCATCAAGAATAGGATGTACAATTATTTTTTTAATTCCTGCTTTTACTGCAGCATCAATAACAGCATATATTTGTTTTTCATGCCCATGCACTCCTGCATCAGAAAGCAATCCAATGACGTGTAAACGACCACCAACTGAAACTAATCTTTCAAACTCTTTTTGCATAATTTTATTCTGATCAAAAGAATGATTCGCGATAGCATCAAGCCATATTTTCATTGGTTGATCAAGAGTTCGTCCTGCTCCAATGGCCAGATGCCCAACCTCTGAGTTGCCAATCATATTGTCTGGCAATCCAACAGCTTTTCCTGATGCAGCTAAAAGCGCATGCGGATATGTATTCCACCAGGCATTAAAATGTGGCATACGTGCATGCGCAATCGCGTTATATTTTTTTTCTTTCCGATATCCAAAACCATCAAGAATGATAAGCGCTACTGGATTATTTTTTTCCATACTATTCAATCCAAACAGTGCTTAATTGTCGTCCTGCTAATTCACCTTCTCTACGATGAGAATGATATTCTTGATTACATGCAGTACAAACGCTATTTCTGCTATCAATAGCGTTCTCCTTAACGCCAAGCTGCACTAATAACGCTTTATTAAAAGCAAGCAAATCAAAAAACTGATCACCACCACGCTTCATTATTGTTTTTTCACCAAAAGAATGGATTTTTACGCGCGATATAAGCTCTTGACCAACTTTATAACAGCACGCATGAATACACGGACCAAAAACAATAGACACATCTTCTGATTTTGTTTGATAATTGCGTTGCATAGATTCTAAGACCGCTCTTGAAATATTATCTACTGACCCACGCCATCCAGCATGTGCAATCCCTATCGCTTTATTTTTGGTATCATTAAAAAGAATCGGTAAGCAATCGGCTGTTAAAACACCAAGCTTAATGAAGCGCATATTAGTTATCACAAAATCAGCTGCCTGTGATAACATTTCTATATTACGGGTTTCTTCGGTCATAACAAATCCATTAATGCTATGTATTTGTTTCAATAAAACACAATGAGCACGCCCCAATGATTGTTTTATTTCTTCAGCATTTTTATTGGTAAGTTTACCAAAATTAAAACTTATTTTGCTTTCAGCAATGGCACCACATGTTTGTGGTAATATTTCATTTTTTTTCAACCGAAGATCCTCATGTTTATCTTGTGTAAAACTCATAAATAACTGAAGCAATAAAGGAAACATCGCTCTCTGATGATACTTCATAAGATGCTGAGCAAACTCAAACGCATCGTGCATGTGGGGCAAAGCTAAATAAGCTCTTACTAAATATTCTGTTCTTCGTAAAACAAAAGAAAGCTCTTCAGCGCACTTTTCTCTTGTGTGTGCTTCCATAACTCTATTATAGTTTTGCATGGTGATATTCAACTCTTGTTGAGCAGTAATGTCATGTATAGGCCATCCCAATTTTTGAAACGCAGCAATATCAGATAATTCATTTTTTGCGGTATTATATAACGAACTAGCGCCATCCCACAGATACTGCGTTGCACAAGCAAATGTAGGAATGGTGAGTTGTAAAGAATGAGAATCAGTACTTGCTGATGAACTTGATATCGTCAACTGCGGTTTATAATCTTGTGATGTATTCAATTGCTTTATTTCTTCACTCAATTGATTATAAGCATTAAGCTTTTTTTCCAGAAATTTTTGGTACCAATCTTTCAAAAAAACAGACATTGCTCTTTGATGATGCTTATTACAATGCATAATAATATCATCAAAATCTGGCCTATCTGGCAAAATACAAAATATCCGCGTAAGATATTCTGTTCTACGTTGGATACGTTCAAGATTTTCCTTCAGAGCTGTCTTATTTTTCGGCTCCAAAAGATTTTTATACAACTCAAAACATTTGGTCAATTCGCTTTGCGCGTAAGTATCGGTTATGGGATAGCCTACTTTTTTTAACGCTGCATCATCAGATAGCTTATTATGAACGGTTGTAGCAGCTGACGAAACTAAACCGGTAACAAAAGAGACGGGATTAAAACTCCAGGAATAAGATCCACTATTGTATAATCCGCTCGAATTAGATAGAGATCCAGTTGAATTCATTGATGGTACTGATGGTAATTCTACAGTTGGCGTAGCAGCAACAGGTATTTGAGGATAAATTTTTGGCGTTTCTGCTTTCTTTTCATGAGGATCATCCATAGATAATACAAAATGCGTAATACATAATAAGGAAATACTTACACTGATTCTACTCTTATTGCTCATACTACTTCCTCACAAAATGGTTTATTTCATTTCGCAAGATAATAGCATAAAAAAAAGAATGCCTGAAATACTTCAGGCATTCTTAAAAAATAAATCTATTTTTTTTAACCCCATGCTCCATTTTATTTCACATGGGGACCCCGTATTAAGAGATTTTCAGCTAATATTTATCGAGTTATCAATATATTTTTTAGAATGTAACAGTTATTGAAACCTCTTCCACAACAGGAATAGGGCTTACTATAACTGGTTGCGCACGGCGATAATAATCAATCATATGATCTGCCTCTCTGTACATTCTTTCTCGTTCTAATGCAATCTGTTGTTCCATCAATCGATTACGTTCACGTTCCATTCTCACTCTTTCACGCTCAAGACGAGCTTGCTCTTCAAGAGCTTCTATGCGCTTACGCTCCAATTGTGCTTGTTCCCACTGATAGCGCTCTTGCTGATAACGTGGATCCGATACAATAATATCTCTGGCTGTTGAAAGATAGTTAATGGCAGTTTGCGCATAATATCTGCGCATTTCATAATTATATTTAAGATTATAAAGATCAGATTCTAAAGTAGAAATAGCTGATTTAATGCCACCCACAAAATTCATGAAGGCATATTGACTGCTATCACGGCTCAATATATAGCGCTTAAGATCTGTAACTAATGTGTATCGTTCAGAGGTAATTATGCTTATCTCTTGTGCATATTCATTGCGTATTTTGCCTTCTGAATCATAGAGCATAAAATACGTTTTATGGCATTCTAAGCAATCTGCAAACAACGCCACATCTGAGAGTAGTTGATTGCCATTTTTTAGTAAACTACGCATAGTTGCTAATCTTTTTTGATCCTCATACGTGTTATATTTACCTTCAAGAGCGTGAATACGTTTACGCAGATCTTTCATGCATGATTGCAGGGTATGTTTTGCGGACCATACTTTTGACCTATATTCCGCATGAGAAGTTCCATTATTCCATACAAACGTTCCAAATTCATAAAGCACATCTTCTGAAATATACTGGATCGGATTGTGAGGTGCGTGAATACCTACGCCCGCCAAAGGCCCAAAATAGTCCATTGTTTGCTGATATTGAGATGCAATGGTATGAAATTCATTACCCACACGCCCGATAAGCTGATCATCTGTCTCTGCAGTGCACCAATCTGCAATAGCAGCTATACCAGCCGCTCCAATAAGCGCTGCACCTACAGCACAAGCCCCTGCTATAAATCCATCATGATTGCCACGAGCCTGCACGGTTGCCATATTCAGCGATACCATCAATGGTAACAGCAATAGAGAGTTTTTGTGTTTCTTCATAGTTTTCCTTAGTAATGTAGAAAGATACACTATTTAATACTCAATGATGAGGATATCACGGATAGAGCTAGATGTAAAAAGGGGTGCTTTTTGAATCGACAAATAGAATTAATCAATCAAAACAAAAAGCCCTTCTCAAAATTTGAAGGGCTTTCTTTTGCGCAATAAATAACAATATTAATGATTAAGAACTGAGTGAAGCTGAGTAATAGCATCGCTCATACGCTGGTTATCTTTTGTTGCTATTTCAGCTGCTGCCTCAAGCAATGCAGTTTGCTCTTGCTCTGACAATATAGTCCAATAACTGCTTTTGTTGCCATAAGGATGTTTCTTTTGTGCTTCATTCAAGCGATTTTTAATTGGCTGTTGTAACTGCGCAGATGAAAGCATTCTTATCTGGTATTCAAGCTGTTGAATATGTGATCGACCTTCGTTATGTTGTAGAGACTTGGTCAGATGTTCTATTACTAAATTACAATGCGAAGAAGCACTATCGCGACAACCATTGAAAAGATTTGACTCACGATGAAGCCACGAGAAACCAGGATGGTTTAATGCTCTGCTAATGTCCTCTTTAGAAAAAGGCTTTTTATCTTGATCTGCCATAGCTATACCAGCTACTACCATCGCTGAAAAAGATAAAAATAATTGTTTTTTATTCATTGAATTGTCCCTTTTGGTTGATATATCAATATGTATTTACCTTCGACCATAACTGTATTACAAAGTGAATATAAGTCAAGTACGTGAGACATACATGAAATATATTTTTCATAGCAAAATTTGTTTTCGCTTATCATACTTTTTTATAATGACCAGATAAAAAGAAAGGTATGGTAATGAAATCGCAAAAAATTGTTTCATTAAATCCTAACAATAACTATGAAGTAATTGGAGAAATTGATTCTTCAACATATAGTGAAATCGATGCACAAGTTCTCAATGCTCATAAAGCACAAGCAGCTTGGTCACAGCTTACTGTCAGCGAGAGAATTATATTTCTTGAAAAACTCTACCAGGCATTTATAGCAAAAAAAAATGATATCCGATCTATCATTGCACAAGAAGTAGGTATGCCTGTATCAGTATGTGATCAAATAGATATTGATCCAGGATTACTCTATATGCGTGGATATTTAGATTATGCCGAGCTCTGGCTTGCGCCTGAAATTACTTATGAAACATCTGATGAAATCCATTATCTTTATTGTGAACCTAAGGGAGTAGCTGGAATAAGTGTTCCCTGGAATTATCCATTTTCTCTTTTTATTTGGGCTGTAATTCAAAATTTGATTGTTGGAAATACTATCGTACTGAAACATTCAGAAGAATGTCCATTTACGGGAAAACTTTTGGAAGAAATCATGCATTCCGTGAATTTACCTTCAGGAGTATTTAATGCAGTATATGGCAATGGCAACGATGTTGGTGAATATGTGATGCAAAACAATATCGATCTTATTTGGTTTACCGGCAGTACTGGCGTAGGAAAACACTTATACACAGTTGCTGCAAAAAAATTAATTCCTGCAATTTTAGAACTTGGTGGTTCATCAGCAGGAATTGTTTTTGAGGATGCTGATCTTTCAATAACAATTCAATCAATCTACTTTAATCGCTTTATTAATAGTGGCCAAACATGTGATGGTCTTAAACGACTTATAGTACATAAGAATATTTTTGATCAGGTGGTTCAAGAATTAAAGAATCTTATACTCACTAAGAAAGTTGGTTCTGCACAGGATCCCTTAACAGACATTGGCCCTCTTATTGCCGAACGTCAGGTGGTAAATCTTGAAAATCAAGTTCTGGACGCAATAGAAAAAGGAGCTCATGTTATTCTTGGTGGAAAACGCTCACATAATCTGCAAGGTGCTTACTTTGAACCAACCATTCTCACCAATATTACGTTTAATATGAAAGTATGGAAAGAAGAAGTGTTTGGGCCCGTGCTTGCAATCATTCCATTTTCATCTGAAGAAGAAGCGGTAACATTAGCAAACGATTCTATATATGGATTAAGCGCATTTGTATATACACAAGATAAAGAACGTGCAATGCGTGTGAGCAAACTCCTTAAAGCTGGTAATATTAGCATCAATCATGCAAATTATGTAATTCCGCAAGATCCATTTGGTGGATATAAACAATCAGGACTTGGTCGCGAACATGGCAAAGCGGGCTTGCGGGAATTATGTTCACTTAAAGTAATAGCATTGAAGAAATAATTTTAATGAATCAGATAAAAATCTGCGACAAAGTGTCAAACACACCTTGACACAGCCACTCATTTGTGTTTCAATGAGTAATGATTGATAAAAATCATGAGGTTAAAATGTTCTTTACTCCTGTTCGGACAATGCCCGTCATTATTGCCTAACGCTCAGTTTTCTCACATTGAGAACTGAGTGTAGAATTTCTTACGTAATTGCTTCTCTATGCAATACCTAGATTCTATTCTCACGCTTCTACTATCCTGTATCAATATATTTTTTGTATTTTAATATTTTTTGGATTATATCCTTTTAAGGAATATCTATGGATCTTTTATTGCCAGCAATTTGGCTTATTGTTTTAATTGTAGGATTACCACAATTATCAGAAACTGTTTATACGCCGTCTCTTCCAGATATAGCAGATAGCATGAATGCTTCAGAAGCAATGGTGGAATACACCTTAACTATTTATCTTTTGGGTTTTGCAGTCGGAACCTCGTTCTGGGGTATACTTTCAGATAAAATTGGTCGAAAATGGTGCGTCCTGGCTGGATTGCTTATTTTTATTATGGGGTGTATTGGTTGTTATTACTCTCAAACAATTACAGCATTAATGATTAGCAGATTTATCCAAGCACTTGGAGGAAGCATTGGGAGTATTATTGGGCAAGCAATTTGCCGTGATGCTTTTCATGGTGCAGCTTTAGGCAAAGCATATTCATCAATTGGAGCAGCCTTGGCTGTGTTTCCTGCTGTTGGTCCCGTGATGGGCGGATTAATTGCTCAAAACTTTGGATGGCCAAGTATTTTCTTATTTTTAACAATTTTTGCATTGCTATTAACTATACTTGTCATTAAATATTTACCAGAAACTCATCATGCAGAAAATAGAAAACAAATTTCGGCCATCACTGTTGCAAAAAGCTTAATGAGCAATAAAAAAGTCATTGGCTTTGGATTGATTGTAGCTGCTTGCAATGGAATAGCATTCAGCTATTTTGCAGAAGGATCATTCTATTTTATTAAAATGCTCGGTTTATCTCCAAGCCAATATGGATTTAGTTTTGTTCCCATAGCTTTCATCACCATGATTGGTGGAATCGCATCAAAGCATTTGCATAATTGGTATACCTCTCAGATGATTATGAGATATGGCTTAAGATTACTGACAGTTGCAACATTACTTTTTAGTATTACTGCCTTTTGCTTTGTAACTCATGCATCATTTACTACTCATGCAATGATTTTTGCAGCTATTTTCATGCAAATGATTACAATGTTTAGCATTTGCATGGTCACTTCTAATGCATTAGCCTTAGCGCTTGTTGATTATAAATGGTGCACGGGAACAGCATCGAGCTTTTTTGGGTTTTTTTATTACCTATTTATATCATTTTTTACCTTTGGAATGGGCTATTTGCATAATGGAACACTTTTGGCAATGCCATTATATTTTTTTGCTTTAAGTTGTTTCATGCTGCTTGTAGAAAAATGTATGTTACGTCATCAGTAAATGTTATTTATTAAGGAATAAACATGTATAAACAAAAATTATCGCATCTCATGCTTTTTGCCATTGCTGTGTTGCATTGCACGCTATCATGCACCAGCTCTTATGAATATGTGTACCAGCTCTCTAACCAGATAATGCTATCCCGCGCGCTGTATGTTGCAGCAGATTTAGAGTTAGCTGATCACGTGCACATACCATTATCGCTTAAAGATCTAGCAGATAAAACAAGTGTTGATGCACAAGCATTGCATCGGTTGCTGAGATGCTTAACGGAACACGAAATATTTTTATATGATCAAAACAAGATGATAAGTAACAATGCTTACTCATTGTTTTTGTGCAAAGATCATCCTCAAACTATTCGTCCTTTCATTTTACATGATGATCCTACGCGTTGGAATGCGATTGGTAATTTAGGCCATAGTATTGCAACAGGAAAAGCATCATTCGATGAGTTATATAATACGGATTATTTTTCACACTTAAAAACAAATCCTGTTTTAAGCCAACGATTTGATGAAGCAATGACAATCATATCTCAACAAGAGGATGAGCGCATTGCACAAATGATTGATTTCCAAGGAATTGTTGCTGATATTGGCGGTGGCAAAGGACAATTACTGCAACAGATTGCACAATATAATAATAGCGTAACAGAATTGGTTTTATTTGACTTGCAACAAGTACAAAATAATGTTTTGGTAAAAAACTCATCAATTACGCAAGTTTCAGGAAGCTTTTTCGATGCCATTCCAGTAAAAGCAGATACCTTTATTTTAAAACGTATTTTGCATGATTGGGATGATCAAAAAGCCCTGCAAATACTATCCAAAGTTGCCGCTACTATGGATGATGAAAATGTATTATACATTGTTGATGCAGTAATAGATCAATGCCAAGATAAAAAACTTATCTTGGATATCGATTTACGATTATTATCTATTTTTGGTGGCCAAGAACGCACAAGAAGTGAATTTGAGCTATTATGCAATGCTGCAGGATTAGAAATTGTTGAAATCAATGATTTAACATCAATCAGTCATATTATAAAGTGCCGAAAACGGAAAGGAGCGTAAGCTCCTTTTTCTTTTTTCATGCGCATAAAATTATTTTTTATTGTGATAATTTCTTTAGATACTCATTAAAAGCATCTGCTTCTAAGTTTGGCTTCATTTCTTTGAGATATGCATTAAGATAAGCGTTAAAATCATCTTCAGGACTTGCCTTGCGCACAGCTTCTTTTAATTTTGTTATAACCAATTCCTTTAATTCTGGTGTTTCTTTTATGAGACGCTTATATTTCTCAAACCAAGCCCCATATTCAGCTAAAGCGTCTAAACAATACACAGGATTATCTCTAATCTTGGCTTCTTCACAGATTAGCAAAATATCATCTATCAAACGATTATTATCTTTTGCTAATTCTTTTAATCGATATTGAGTATAACGTTCGGGAAAATATTGAGGATAATCCCTCCAAAAGGTAGGAATTATCTTGAATAGAAATACTAAACATAAAAGAAAAAGGAATCTAAAGATGAATCTTTGTGTAAAATTTTCCATACAAACCTCTATGTTTTACTTTTTTAATTATAGTTATGAGTAGGTAGCTGTTAACCCCAGGCAGTCTATTATTTTTTTTGAGCCATATGTTCTGTAACAAAATTAAAGATAAATTCAGATCGCTCTATTAGTTGTTGCATTTTTTCTTGGCTTACTTTTTCAAAACTATTATCTGGATACCTTCCCAGAGTTTCGTATGGGTTAAGTTCAATTGCCAATGGACGTAGTTCCTCAAAACTTTGGTCTATTTCCATACAGATATTGACCAATAAAACAAGGTCATGTGTTTTCTTAATGGAACCTTTTTTTAGTACAAGATAGGATTTTAATGCTTTTTCTGCGCATTGTTGGACATGAAAAAGAGTCGTCATAAATGAACGCAAAAAAAGATGCTTTGCTGAATCTAAATCTTCCTGCGCAATCATATACCAGTGTTCATGCACGCGCATAAATACGCTTCCCATAATGTTTGATTGAATAGCTAAATGTTGATGAATCTTCTGAATATTCATCAAATTCTTCTTGAGTATAAACTAAAATGCTTTTGCCAAATTTAACATTTACAAGGGCTTTATGGCCTGCCTTCATGAGGTCATAGTGTTCAATATTTTTTCCATCTACCACTATGAGAATACCAACATCAATCGTATCTCCTCGTTCAGGCTCTAGTAAATAAATTTCACGAGGATTATATGTTTTGACAAGTCGTTGCGTTATATCGTCTATCGTTTTTTGATCTAATGGATGTATTTCCATCATGATTACCTCAGTATGAATTGATCTGCATATAAAAAATACTTTACCGTTAGTTAGTACGTTATGCAAATCTCTTACGAAAAAAATGGAGAGGCATACAGCCTCTCCACAAAAATATTAATCATTTCGTTGGCGCATAAAAGCCGGCACATCAAGATCTTTGGAATCTACTGCACAATTAAATGTAGAACTCTTCTCCAATCGCTCATTTTCTTGCTGATATGCTTCTTCTGGTTCAAATACAAATTCCTCATCTTCTTGCATTTCAGTCATTAATGGCAATGGTTCAATAACAGGTTCATGTTTTTCAATTGGCGTTGCTTCAAAAATGATTTCTTCGTGCTGTTGCACTATTACGGGCTCAGCAACTACAACAACTTCTTCTTTTGCTTGTTGCTGCACTGCAGGTCGTTCAAAATCTGTTGCAATAATAGTTACAATCACTTCATCTTGCATACTATCATCGATCACTGAACCAATAATAATATTTGCATCTTCATGCGCTTGCTCATACACAACTGATGCAGCCTCGCTGATTTCATGCAATCCAAGACCTTTGCCACCAGTAATATTGCAAAGCACTCCATGCGCACCCTCAACACTCATATTTTCAAGCAATGGTGATGATATTGCTTCTAAAGCTGCTTGGCGCGCTCGCCCTTTTCCTGATGCTTTTCCGGTTCCCATAACCGCAAGACCACGACCTTTCATAATTGTTCTAATATCAGCATAATCTACGTTAATGTGACCTGGACGAGTGATGATATCAGATAATCCACGTACAGATTGACTTAAAATACCTTCATTAATCATTGCAAAAGCATCAATCATAGAGACATGCTGATCTACCACTTCAAGCAATTTTTGGTTAGGTATCACAATCAATGTATCCACATCTTGTTTAAGCTTTTGAATTGCATCATCTGCGATTGCTGCACGGCGTTTGCCTTCAAATAAAAATGGACGAGTTACAATTGCAATTACCAAAACGCCTTTATCACGCAATGCACGTGCAATAACTGGTAATCCTCCTGAACCCGTGCCACCTCCCATGCCACCTACAATAAAAACAATGTCTGCACCACTGATTGCATCCATTACTTTATCGAGATCTTCTTCTGCAGCACGCTTACCCATATCTGGATTTGCCCCTGCCCCTAACCCTTTAGTAGACTTAACACCGATCTGAATTTTGTGTTGCGCGCGTGAAAATTCCAGCGCTTGCGCATCAGTATTTGCAACAACAAAACCAATCCCTTGGCATCCTGATTCAATAATGCTGTTTACGGCGTTGCCCCCAGCGCCGCCAACACCAATCACTTTAATTGAAACCATTGACCTTTGACGTTGTAATGCTTCTTGTTCAAACTCTATCATAGTAGCCTCCTTTATACTTAACCCCAATTGCGCTATCGCTATATTGGGGTTTTAGATTTTAGAAAAAATCGGATACCCACATCTTCATTCGTTCAAAAACACGTCGAGTCAATGGCTCCTCGTCTAAATGCATTTTTACTTTTTTCTCATTCCGCATAACATGCACCAGTAATCCATAGCCCGTTGCATATAAAGGACTTTGCAAAGTTTCCACTAAATCAAAAAGAACACGAGGTTTTCCAATACGCACTGGACAATCGAAAATTTCTTCTGCTAATTCACGAGCTCCCGTGAGTAAAGAACCACCACCGGTAAGCACTATCCCGTTCGTCATAAACTTTTGTAATTGATGCGTTTGTATTTCATTATTCACCAAACTAAATAATTCTCTCATGCGCGATTCGATGATAAGAATCAGATCTGAAAGTCGCACTACTTGCAAGTCTTCTCCTTGCATCATTTCAACTTCAATTAATTCTTCACTTTCAATCAGACTTCCTATTGCAAAACCATATCGTTTTTTTATTCGTTCAGCTTCGATTTTGGTAATGCGCAGCCCAATTGCTATATCAGTAGTCACGTGATTACCCGCTACCGGAAGAACCATCGTATGCCTGACGGCAGAATTTTTATAAAATGCCACGTCTGATGTTCCACCACCAATATCAATAATCCCAACGCTCAATTCTCGCTCATCTTCACTCAATACTGCATCAGCAGATGCAAGCTGTTCCAATATAATGTCACTAACGTTTATGCCAGCACTTTGGCAGCAATTGACAAGGTTTTGTACTGAGGACACTGCCCCCATAATAATATGCGCTTGAACCTCAAGACGAACCCCATGCATACCAATAGGATCTTGTACTTGATCTATTCCATCAATAACAAAATATTGAGGCAGTACATGCAAAATCTGACGACCTTCTGGAATTGCTATTGCTTTTGCTGCATCAAGCACTCCATCAACATCAGATTGTTTTATTTGACCCTGCTTAATGGGAACCACACCACTAGAATTAATAGAGCTGATATGTGCACCAGAAATACCAATATATGCTGATTCTATGGGCATATTTGCCATCATCTCAGCTTCTTTAACTGCATGCGTAATAGAGCTAATTGTTTTTGCAACATCAACTACTACACCTTTACTCAGGCCATGCGATGGAGATTTACCTATACCAATGATTTCAATTTGATCTCCCATTTTGCGCGCGATAAGAACACAAATTTTTGTTGTTCCGATATCAATTGCGGTAATAATATTTTCCTTGATTAAACGTGCCATAAATTATTCCCCCTTATTTAACCCCAACTACATTATCATTTCGTCGGGGACCCCAGCTTTAGATATTATTCATGTTTTGTAAGCAATTATGTAATCTGCAAATCTTGTATCTGCTATCCAACTAATTTTTTTACTAAAATCTTTGCGCTCAGCGAGCTTATTTTTCACTAATGCACACTGAGTGAGTAAACAAGACAAGTTGTTTTGTATTGCTGAAGCAATAATGCTGAAGTTTTTTTCTTGCTTACTGCGTAAACAAAGATAATGTTCATTAATAAGCTCAAGATCATAATCGTCTTTAAAATCTGATGGCAATGCACCTAATAGTGATGGAACTAACAATACAGCTTTTGATACATAGCTCTCAGCAACAGTAACGCATGCAAGCTGGTCAAAAAGATGACAAGAGTAGTAATTCTTTGAAATAAGTTGATTATCACACATAAGTATGTGGTCTTCATTAATACAACAAAGAGGCTTATGCGCTTGCATCATAATGTATATGCCACAAGGCCGATATGCTATCTCTATTGTATTTAAAATAGAAAATTCTTTTTTTAACTGTGTAATAAGTGTGTGACCATCACAACGCTGATCAAGTAATTGAGTTGCATATGTTTTGATAGAAGAAAAATAATCATCAGATAAGAGATCATTGTGAATAAAACGATAGGTAGATATAGAAAAAATGGGGAATGAATTTTGCTTATATACAAAAAACAGTAGTAATACGAGAGAAAAAACTAATAGACTTTTTTTCATTCCAACCCCATATTCGTAACCTCATATGGCATTTTCCTAACCCCATTGCTTATGTATTACTCTTTTGGGAATGAAATAGTCAATGATTTAAAATCTCTCTATTGTTATTCTTGACATATAGAGATATTAAACAAATAAAAAACCCCATGCCACCTTAATAGTGCGCATGAGGTCCAATTCAAGAAAATAATTACTTCTTATTTGAAATCAAAAATAATAAAATACCAGCAGCAACAGATGCATTATACGAGATGTCGCTTATACCCCATGTTCCATGTATTACACATGGGGACCCCGTTGAAGAAAAGATCTATTTGTTAGCAATCAAAAATAATAAAATGCCTGCAGCAACAGATGCATTATACGAGATATCGCTTGCTTTTTGTGGCAAGGTCACGTGAGTACCTGATGATAAAATTGATTTTGAAATACCCATACCTTCACCACCAATAACCATGCATAAAGATTTTTTGTAATCACATGTTGTGGCATTTTCGCCATCAAAGGTTGCAAGGTAAATATTGTATCCAGCATTTTTTAATTCAATAATCGCTGCAGCTGCCGATTGCGCTTCATAAATTTCAAGATGCTCACTCAAGCCTGCTGAAGATTTTATAGCAACACCAGTTAATTGCGCTCCGCCCTTTTTGATCACAATTGCACCATCAACGCCCGTACAATATGCCGAACGCAAAATGCCACCTAAATTACGCGGATCTTGCACGCCATCAATCATCACCAAGAATTTTTGTTTTTTAGGATCAAAGAACACTTTACGGAAAGGAAACGCTGTTGTCCAAGCTACTACACCCTGATGATCGGTAGTACCAACCATACGATCAAGCACTTCACGCGTAACGTATTGTATAGGAACAGGATATTTAGGCCATACTTTTTGAATCTCTTCAAAGGCTTGTGGTGTTGGCTTGGTTGTATAAATTGAAATGAGTTTACGACGTTTTGCCTTTAAAAGCTCAACAACTGGATGAATACCAAATATTAATTCGCCTTTGGTTTCTTTATCTTTTTTCTTAATCATCGATGATCCCTAACTGAGTTAAATATAATAAGCCCCACATTATGGGGCTTATTTAGTATATCATTTTTGCAAAAAAATTATTATTTACGCTTGCGCTTCAAGTTCCGCTATTTTGGCATCAACCATCTTAAGAAGGGGCCAATCTTTTCCCAAGATTTGAGGATTACATATAAGATGGTTCAAGAAATTATGGAACCAATTTTTCATGCCTTCACTAGATTCTTTCCTATCTAGAAAACCGTCTTCAAACATCTTAGCTACTTTATTTTCAAAATTTCGAAATGATTTTTTAAAAATAGGAACAAATAATTTCAACAACTTCTGTTTTTCTTTGCCAGAAATATTTATGGATTCATGCAAATATTCCCAGCCTTTACTTCGTATCAGCTCTGCCATTTTTTGTTGTACAGAAAGTTTTTCCATTTTTTCCATGATCTCAGCAACTGGCATTATATTATTACATATGAGATCGAATTCAGGTTGTGCTATTTGTTCAGTAATTATTTTCTGCAGAATTTCAGATTTGTTATAGAAATCATGCAAAATACTAAATAAACACTTATAATATTCACCTTCTGATGATGAAGGGCGATGTTTACGAATTTCTATAGTAGGGATACGCTTTAATATGTATTCGGCCTTAACCATTTTCAAATGCGCCAATAAGCGAGCATTATCACTTGTTTCTGCTCCGCAGAAAGAATACGCGATCATTATAGCTATCGCTAACAATCTTTTCATAAAAATACTCCATTTAAAAAACTATCCATAACTAGCGTACATCTATTATGCAAATTGTCAAATTAAACCAATGCCGTAAGCATGGACTTTCTGCTTCTTTTTGCCTATTATAAGCACATATTCCTACCATAATTAGCCCGCTAAACTTGGAAAACAATGGCGTTACAAAAAACTGACCTACCCATACCCAATCCCTATGAAGTAGTAAATACCACTATAGATAGGCTGCCCCAAACATATCTTGAAATCAGCATATCCGCCTTTAACCACAATATCGCCTACTATAAAAATAAAATTGGCCTGCATAATAAGCTTGCTATTGTTATTAAAGGCAATGGATATGGCCATGGATTGCATCAAATAGCCTCTTTGTGCGAACAAAATGAAAATATTGATTTGATATGCGTTGCGCAGCTTTCAGAAGCACTTGCACTGCAAAACGTTACTAAACCCATTTTAGTACTTGGATATAGTGATATCAGCACCGAATTGGCTGTAGGAAAAAATATCCATTTTATGATTGATAGCGTTGAATACGCACAACAGCTTAACAACATAGGCTCTCAACATGCTCATCGGTTCAATATTCACGTAAAAATAGACACGGGATTATCTCGTATGGGGGTTGATCCGGCGCAAGCCCATCAATTCATTTGCGAATTACAACAATTAAATTACCTCACCATAAATGGCATCTATAGCCATTTTTCAGCATCTGATAGCAATCCCTTATTTACCACATACCAATTTGAGCAATTTAATGCGCTGATCACTCAGCTGAAAACACTAAATATATGTCCGCCTCATATACACATGGGCAATTCAGCAAGCACTTCCACCGTTAATTATCCCGAACATTTTAACCTTTTTCGCATAGGGCTTGGTGCTTATGGCCTGGGCCTGGATAGCGCGCATCTCAAACCGGTTATCACCTGGAAAACCCATATTGCACACATTAAAACAGTACCCAAAGGTTCATATATTGGATACACTGGTAGTTATCAGGTAGCAAGAGAAAGCCGTATCGCACTTCTTCCTGTTGGCTATTATGATGGCTATAAATTCAGGTTTTCCAACAAAACAACCGTCATGATCAATGGTTCTTATGCGCCTATTATTGGGCGTATTGCCATGAATATGACTATTGTTGATGTAACTGATATAAAGGCAATGACTCAGGATGAGGTTACTCTCATGGGATCAGATAAAAAAATACACGCTCATACCCTGGGTGCATTAGGTGAAATAAAAAACGTGCGAGAAATCATCACCGGCATTAATCCGATAATTCCTCGTATAATAGCTCCATAAAAACCACAAATAAAAACACCAATGTATTGACCCAAGTGGTACCATTGTATATACTTATAAGTAATTAAATCCACCCAAAAATAGGATTATTATGATTAAAAAATTTTCAAAACATGGCAACAGCCTTGCTGTTTTAATAGATAAACCAATCCTTGACTTGCTGGGCATGAATGAGCATACCCAGATCACCATAAAAACGGATGGCACTAATATTATTATTGAACCTTTTAAAAGTCCGCATACCGTACCTCTTGTTAGCCAAGACCCCAAAACGCAAAAATTATATGAAGAATTAATTGAAAAATATGACGCATTATTCAAAAAATTAGCAAAGAATTAGGAAAAGATGCTCATGCTCATTCTTGATGGAACCATTAGTTCCGACATCTTAACTTTTTTAGCACGATTACAAGAAGAAACGCTGCCGTGCAGCATAAAACTCTACCAAGACTGGTTACAAGAACATGCAACCTGCAATAACCATGATCATGAACACCCCGAGGGCATTATCTATCTGCGCGTACTGCCAGAAATAGCTCACGCACGTTTGCAAAAACAACTTTCGACACAAAACCTGATGAATCTTGATGATATTAAATGCATACACAGGGAAAAAGAACAACTTTTTATAGAAAATAAAAATAGCCCTCAAGCACTAAAACATCTTCCGGTGCTCGTGCTCAATGGGAATATAGATTTTCAGACCGATTTTTCTCAATTTTACAACCATCTTTTTTACATCAGACGTTTTTTGAAACAAATTCAGGAACGCAAAGAGATTGCGCTTGGCGTTCACAAAAAAGAAGCGCCTCATCGGCGCTGTTGTTAATTTTGTTCTCTTAACAGGGGTCCCCATGTGAACGCAGTGTAAGATGGGGCTAAAAAATTACCCCATCGCCGCTGCTGTTAAAAAATCAATATATTACTTTTTTGGTATAATCACTTTCAAAATCCCATCACTAATTTCATAGGACATTCCTGCTTTATCAATATCTTCAGGTAAAGATACCAGGCGATCAAATCTGCCATATCCAGTTTCTTTGTAATAATAATTTTCTTCCTTAACCTCTTCTTTGGCCCGGCGTTCACCAAAAACATGCAATTGGCCATCTTCAACTTCAACTTGTATATCGTTTGGATCAATGCCCGGAATGTCCATTTTAACGACAACATTTCCATCTTTTTCATACATATCAATTGCTAAACTAAATGCTTGATTGAGTGCTTCTTTTTTAACGATAGACATACCTGTTCCTTTATTTTTAAATCCGAAAACAACATTAACCATTATTAACGATAACAACATGCCTCGGCATATTTTTAATGCAATCATTCTAATCCTTTTTTAGTAAGACACTATAATGACTATGCTATATCATAGTTATTATAAAAAAAGCTCAAGTAAAAATTCAAGATTTATTGGAAAAAAATATGTCAGACGAGATTATTAAGTTCCTGTTCTTAGTCATTTCTTATACGCTCGCCCTGATGCTTCGACTATGCTCAGCAGTAAACACCCGCCTGCCCTCCGAAGCCTTGGCGAAGGACGGGTTGAAGGGTATCTTTACGAGCGCTCGAAGATACCATTTATCCGGAAATTGGATTTAAATGCGGACTAAAACTAATTTCCGGATAAACTCTTATAAAAGAGCCGAATCTATCGGATATCGAGCGAGCTTTGAACAATCATGCACACTTGCATCCTTAAATTCAGTGTCTATAACGATAGCGTTACCAAAAGCATCCCAAAAAATATTATCATGCCCTATATCAAATGGAGCTTCTTTGCATAGCATAATAAGTTCTTCCATCGCTGCCTTACTTAAGCCTTTTCCTTCTTTTTTTTCTTTAGCTGCAACGATTTCTATTTGATATTCCCGAGACATGAATTCAATTGAAAAAGTAAAATCATCATAAAGAAACACTTTTAAACCATTATCAATAACCTCTAACGCATCTTCTGCTGAGACATATTCTTTTGTCTGAGCATTCTTTATACGAAGAACTTTGAGCGGCAATCGAACACGAGTTAACTGTTTTTCTGCCATGATTTGCTGTAATTTTGCATAGGTAAATAATCGATTAAGAGTTCTACCTTTTTTGATAAAATTCTCTTGGCTATAGATTTTACCATCATCAAATGGCACAAAAGATTTAATAACATTTTTTGCATGTGCTAATCGGGCTGATAATTCATCCAAAGAACACTTACTATCCTCATAACGACGGTGATTCATTAAAATATGCAATAAATTTAAATTTAAATCTCCTCCCTTATAGCCACTTAACTGTGTTTCCGCATCTTTAATCAAATCTGCTTTTTCCTTATTTTCTACTCCATGGATTAATCTATACTGATTTTTTTGCCAATCTTGATCGGACCAATCTTTACCTACCCAATTTGGATCTGACCAATCGAGCTGATAGGGACACCATTTGACGGTACGAAACCCATTATTATTGAGCAATTCCTTTAAAAAAAGGAAAGTTTTATCAGGATTAATATCTTTTATTTCACGAATATAAAAATATGATTTACTATCACCTTTATACAATGTGGTCAAATAATCTCCAGAAACAGTATGTTTAATAGCTGGCAAATCCATTGCAGTAGTTATGTGTGGATGCAATAATTCTAGCAATATTAATACTAATGCTTCCTTTGTCATTTTTTTCATAAAATCGTTCTCTTTGCTTATTTGTCATACAACTTAAAACACCTTTAAGCAAACAACAAATTCTTTTTATTTCAACAATAGAAATATCAAAACTAAGTTTAAATAATTTTTAAAAAAACATCTATTGGAATAATAGAATTATTGAGATCATCAACAGTGTTGAATTGAAATACATTCACAGCTTGGTCAACGGTAAATGGTCCAATAGCAGTACGCGCAAGTTCATACGTTGTTGCGCAGCTGCCAGCCCGAACGGCAATATCATTGATCAGTGTACGAATATAGGTACCATGAGAAACGCGTACCTGAATAGTAAAATACGGAACTTTGTACGATAAGAATTGTTTGTCATATAGCTGAATTATTCTGCGTTTATTATCAGCAATTTCCTTTAATTGCTGTTCATCCATCATTTTTTTTCGTGCAAGCAAATACATAGGCTTGCCTTGATATTTTAACGCAGAATACAAAGGAGGAATTTGTTCGTATTCAGAACCAAAAGAATTGAGCGCCTCGCGCAGCTGGTCTTGCGAAGGAATAATATCTGATGTTGCTACAACTGTACCAGTACAATCGAGCGTATCAGTTAATTCCCCACATTTTCCTGTTGCAATGTATGTTTTTTCCATAACCATACATTGAGAAAGAAGACGAGTCGCTTCACGTCCAATTGCAACAATCAATAATCCGCAAGCAAAAGGATCGAGTGTGCCTGCGTGGCCTATTTTTTGGCGCACTTTTGTAACAGAAGCAGATTGATCCGTAACAGATGTACGCAAAATGTGCTTAATGCGGCCAATACAACCGTAAGAACTTATGCCTACGGGCTTATTGATTAATAAAAATCCAGTTTTGATCATGGTATTTATAAAATTAACGTAAATTCAATATTAAGAATATGTTTTAATTTTCCTCGCGCTCGCCCTGAACTTGTTGAAGGGTATCTTCGAGCGCTCGGGGATACCCTTCAACAAGTTCAGGGCGAGCGCGAAAACAAAGAGCTAATTAAAGAGAGAAAATCTAGTTTTTATGCTTACTTTATTTTATAAATACGGTGCTTGCCAACTTTAATAATATCACCAGATTGCCACGTAACTACCGCTTTAAAATCAGTAATAACTTCATCATTGATATGCACAGATCTTCCTTCAATCAATCGCTTTGCATCAGAAGTTGTTGTAATAGCACCTAAAGCTCGTAGCAATTCAACAATCCATAAAGATTGTGCACATTCAACAGGCAATGAAACTTCTTGTGCCTGAGAATAATCATGTTTTTGAAACAATGCTTCAAATTGCTCACGAGCTGCCTGAGCATCAGTTGCCGACCAAAAACGAGCAACAATGGCTTGAGCCATGTCTTTTTTCACGTTCATAGGATGTGCAGTGCCCGATTGCACTTCTTCCTGCATTACTTTAATCTGCTGCACATTTTTATTAAGCAGTAATTCATAATAATGCCACATCAAATCATCTGATATAGACATTAATTTACCAAAAGCCTGATGCGCTGGTTCATGTAACCCAACATAATTACCGAGCGATTTAGACATTTTATGCACACCATCTAAACCAACCAGCAACGGCATTGTGATTGCAATCTGCCCTTTTTGGCCATATTGCTCTTGTAAAAATCTACCCATCAAAAGATTAAATGTCTGATCAGTACCACCAAGTTCCACATCTGCACGCAACTCAACGGAATCATAAGCCTGAAATAATGGATACAAGAGCTCATGCATACTGATTGATTCATTATTTTTCATACGCTTTTGAAAATCATCGCGTTCAATAATACGCGCGAGTGTCACCTTTGCAAGCAAACTCACGATATCAGTATTAGTTAATTGGGCTAACCAATCAGCATTATACACAACATTTATTTTTGCAGGATCTAAAATTCTTCCCACTTGATCAAAATAAGATTGTAAATTACGTTGCACTATATCAGGAGTTAATGGTGGACGCGTTTTATCTTTTCCCGTAGGATCACCAATTTGAGCCGTAAAGTTACCAATCAAAAAAATAACCTCGTGACCAAGATCGCAAAATTGTTTTAATTTTGAAAGAACAACCGCATGTCCCAAATGTAAATCAGGAGCCGTGGGATCAGCTCCAAGTTTTACTTTAAGTTTTTTGCCGCTTTTCACTGCTTTAATAAGCTCATCTTCGGAATAAATGTTAACCGTTCCGGCGGTAAGTAATTGTATTATTTCTAATTCATTCATTTTTTATCCAAGAATTCCAATTATTTGCGCAAAAATAAGACCTATATAAGAAATAAAATACACCGATAACGATCGCAAAAAGGGCGAAAAAAACAAAATGAGAAAAATAGGTAATCCAATGGTAATATAGTTTGCATATTGACCAACTTTATCAGAGCGATCTGCAAGAATAAATAACAAACAATTACTGAAATTAATAATAAAATTCAATACACCAAGAACCACGTTAAGATATACAAACGCAAATACAATGAACCCTATGGAAACAGCAAAAGATGATACATGAGGATACATGTTTGCAATAGGAAGATGAGAAACGTTATAAGTTTTGACCATATAGAGCATTACGCCAATAATATTCACATCAAAAATGGCAAGCAATCCTATGATCCCAACTAAACTCATCATGATATTCATAAATGAATCAGAAAGATACGCCACAATAAGTTTTAATGCGCGATGTGGTTCAGAAATCAGCAGCGGATTGATAGGCACCATGCGCCCCCATCCAAAATAGAACATAAAAAGAAAAAATAAACCAATGGGATCAATATGATGCATAGGATTCAAAGAAAAATATCCCAAACGAATGCCTGTATCATCTCCCATTTTATGCGCCACCCAGGCGCGAAACACATTTGAAATGGTAATTACCACAAGATACGCAATAAAGAATGTAATGATGCTAATAAACATCTCGGCAGTATGTAATGTAATCATAATAGGGATAAACTCGTAAGCAAGGATTAAAGTAAATCTTTTTTAAAAGACATCAAAAAAAGTAGTCTCTAAAAGTCTACTCTTAATTGGTTTGGGGGTCAAACTTAGCTACACACCTCTCGCAAGAAGAAAACTCCTGCTTGTATTTTTTATTAACCTCAGGAAAAATGAGTAGTATAACTCATTAGAAACCGAGGAAAACAATGCGTTTTTTTAATACCGCAGGCCCTATCAATCCAGAATGGCATTACTATGTACCACATCGATTAGATGAAAACCTATTTCAGCAATTGATAGACCAGGCAAAATATTTCATTTTGCACGCACCTCGTCAGAGCGGAAAAACAACAGCAATGCGCCAATTTGCACAACATTTGAATAACACCGGAAAATATAAAGCCTTGTACTTTAATGTTGAACCCGCTCAAATAGCACGTGGTGATGTAGAAAAAGGTATGAAAATTATTCTAGGAGAATTACGTGGTCAAGCTAAAATTATGTACAATCACAATGATCCTCTTTTTGAAATTATAGAAAAGGCATTAAAACAATTATCTGGAGGAAGCTTAAAAGATGTTCTACAAGACTGGAGCAGCTCCAGCAACCAACCTATCGTGCTTTTTATAGATGAAATAGACTCTCTTGTCGGCGATACGCTTATTTCAGTTTTGCGTCAATTACGAGCTGGATACAATAATCGACCCAATGCCTTTCCGCAATCAGTATGCTTATTTGGAGTTCGCGATGTACGCGATTATCGTATTTGGTCGAATGATGAACAGAGTATGGTGCTCGGCGGCAGCGCATTTAATATCAAAGCAGAAAGCTTAACATTACCTAATTTTTCTCTCGATCAAGTACGAATGTTGTATCTGCAACATTCGCAAGAAGCTGGCCAACAATTTACAGAGGAAGCAATTGAATATGCTTTTTATCTCACACAGGGGCAGCCATGGCTAGTGAATGCTCTTGCATATCAAGCGTGCTTTGTTGATGTAACTGATCGTAGCCAATTAATCACTAAAGATACGATCGAACGCGCAAAAGAAACTCTCATTAAACG